>Ga0306865_1000045_pt1 | contig 72983 bp, 59 predicted proteins | sample AntRauTorckE5431_FD_190441 | JGI IMG/M metagenome (GOLD analysis project Ga0306865, IMG submission 190441) | Saline lake microbial communities from Rauer Islands, Antarctica - Metagenome Torckler E5 #431 (v2) (version 2) | ecosystem: Environmental > Aquatic > Non-marine Saline and Alkaline >... | reverse complement strand
GCCGGCAATCAGCATCCGTTTTAAACCGATCGGAGAACTCTAGGAGGTTCTGGCCCTTGAAAATATCCATATTATGCCTATTTTTATTCACATTAAAGATATGAATTTAAGTACTGACCTCTATTACATTAAATTCTTTTTTGAAAATTTCAGCGATTACTTGGTTATGAATGCTACTATCCTGACGGATATCTAAAGTTGCAAAGTGATTTCCAAAGAGGTGCACTCTTCCAATAAAATCATCGATTAAGTCGATATTCAAAGACTGGTACTTGTCCTCAACCAACTTTCTTACATGATACATGATTGAGAGAATTTCTTCAGACTTTAAACTTGTTTTTTTCTTGAAAATTTGCTTGTATAATTTGCGTTTTAGTTTATTCAGAGGTTCATTAACTTCCCTAAAAGTGAGTTTACGCATCAAAACTTTCAGGTGGTTATAATAACATTTCATGATAGTAATCCGCAATTGAGTTGCTACTTCATAAGTAGTTTCTTTGGTTACAAATGGATTTCCGTCTCGGTCGCCGCCTGGCCAAAACCCCATTTCCAGCAAATTTGGGTTGAAGTCTGGAGGTAAATTGGCAGCTTTTCCAATTTGGTGATAGATTTTGCCTAGTGTTTCATAATAAACATATCTCAAGTAAAATATGATACTTTGTGCTTCTTCAAGTGGGGTGGGCTTTTCTCTATTAATAAACGGAGTATAAGCTAGCTGTTGAAGGATGTTATCAATTTTTGTAATGCTATCTATTTGAACGGCATTGCGAAGTTCATGCATTATTCCTTGCACATTGTTGGGGTAAAATTGTGTAGGATGAGCGGTAAAGACCACTCTAGAGCTAAAGTTTTTCAGGTGTTCAATAAGATCTTGGTAATTTGCGTTACCGGGTTGTAATACGTTTTCGATTTTTTGTTTTTTGAAACTTGAAAAGGCGGCATCTTCAATACTATCAAACAAAACCACTTGGCGTTCGATATACTTTATCATTCTGAATAATAAATCAAACTTTTCTTTGTCGGAAGTTAACTCAGTATGGTTAGCTAGAAAGTCTTCAATTACTGCTTTAGGCTCTGCGTCTTTTTTATAACCTTCCTTGCTCAACTTATGAAGAAGTGGAATAAAAACACCTGTATAGGTAGTATTTTCGTTTGGAAGATTTAAAAACAAGCTGTTATAGATTAAGTATTTATTGCTTACAATTTGTCTAAATTTTTCTATACGTTCATTGTTTTGCATGGTCTGTTGATTTTTGGTTTGAATTTTAACTTAATAAGCTAGTTTATCAAAAATAAAGAAAAACCAGTATTAAACCTCAAAATCAAAGTTTAATCCAACCCCTTTAAACTTTGAGACTTAAAACTCAAGTTTATAATCTATATATTTTTATCAATAATTAGTGCATTTATAATGACTGAAATTAAATTCAATTACATAAATTTGCAACAAATCTCTAAGGGGTGTTTTGTGAAAGCAAGACTGAGATCATACCCAATGAACCTGGGCAAGTAATGTTGCCAAGGGAAATGACATGTTTGTCATGCATTGCTTTATACTCCTGATACCAGAGCGGTCTTCAGGTTTTTTTATGTTTAACATTGAATAATTGCCCCTTTTATTCGTAAATCATTTTACGAATGAAAATCAAATTATTTCTATTATGTGCTATCTTCTTTGGATGGCAATCCTTTTCACAAGATTACACGATAGAAGGAAAAGTAACAGACAACGGTAAAGCACTTCCGGGAGTAAGTGTGTATGCCAAATCTACCAATTACGGAACAGTCACCGATGAGAATGGAGACTATCAGTTGAAAGTTTCACCAGGAACTTACACGCTTATTTTTAACTTCGGAAACAGGAGAGAATTTAAGGTGAATGTAGATTCCAATCAAAGGCTTGATGTTGATATGTCTAAGGCTGAAGAAGCTCTGGATGAAGTTTTGGTCCAGGCATTTCGGGTTAATGCGGACTCTCCAATCACGCACTCCAACTTCAGTAAAAAAGAAATTGAAGAGCGTAATCTAGGTCAGGACATTCCTATTTTACTAAATGTACTTCCTTCCGTCGTGTCCACAACCGATGCTGGAAATGGTGTGGGTTATACGTCTATAAGAGTGAGAGGTAGTGATGCTTCCAGAGTGAATGTGACCCTAAACGGTATTCCCTTCAATGATCAGGAAAGCCAGGGCTCCTTTTGGGTGAATCTACCAGATTTTGCTTCTTCTACAGAAAACATTCAATTGCAAAGAGGTGTGGGAACATCGACCAACGGATCAGGAGCTTTTGGAGCGAGTTTGAATATCTTGACAGAAGCCAAAAGTGATGAGCCAAGTGCGGAGTTGAGCAACTCATTTGGTTCTTTCAACACGAGACGCCATACTGTAGAATTTGGAACAGGACTTTTGGAAGATAAATTCACATTCTCGGGTCGATTGTCACAAATCAAGTCTGACGGTTACATCGATAGAGCTTCTTCTGATCTTAAATCTTACTTTTTGCAAGGAACCTTTAAGGAGGGAAACACCTTTATAAAAGCGCTGACTTTTGGAGGAAACAATGTGACTTACCAAGCTTGGAATGGTATTGATCGAGAAACTCTGGAAACCGATAGAACATTCAACCCTTCCGGACAATATACCGATGAAAATGGGCAAACTCAGTTTTATGATAACGAAGTAGATAATTATAAACAAGATCACTATCAATTACACTTGAATCAGAGATTGGATCAGAACTGGACGACAAATTTGAGTTTGAACTACACCTACGGTCGTGGTTATTTTGAACAATATGAAGAAAATGGTGATTTGGCTTTTCATGAAATTGGGCCGGTCACAGTTGGTAACGAAACCATTGAAGAATCAGACTTGATACGAAGACGTTGGCTGGATAATGATTATTACGTCATCAGCGGAACTTCAACGTATACGGATAGTCAACTCGAGTTTACCTCTGGTTTGTTTTACAGCTATTATACTAATGATCACTTTGGAGAAGTCATTTGGTCGCGATTTGCTGGGGATTCTAAAATAAGAGATAACTATTATTTCGGTACGGGTACAAAACAAGAATTTACAGCGTTTAGTAAAGCTACTTTAAAGTTGGATGATAGGCTGAGCCTCTTTGGAGATTTGCAGGGACGGTTTGTAAATTACGAAACTATAGGTTTGACTTCAGATAAAGAAAACTTATTAGTCGATGAAAACTTCAATTTCTTTAACCCAAAAGCTGGTGCAACTTTTGAATTGAATGCCTATCAACAATTATACGCATCATATGGGAAAGCCAGAAGAGAGCCACGTCGACGCGACTTTGAAAATGGCATTACCAATCCAGAAGTTCTGGATGACTTTGAATTGGGTTGGAGGGTCGATCTAGGTAATTCCAGCATTAATACAAACGCTTATTATATGTATTACAAAGACCAGATGGTCTTAACAGGAGCCATAGATGATGTGGGTGCGCCAATCAGAGAAACTAGTGGAGAAAGTTATAGATTAGGTTTGGAAATCGATGCTGATATCAAAATCAATCGCTTATTTTCTGCTCGACCTAATTTGACTTTAAGCCGAAATAAAAATATCGATTTTAGAGCAAATCTCGATGGACAAATTAGAGACCTTGGGGAAACTAATATTTCTTTTTCTCCAGAAATTATAGCAGCCAATCAACTGATTTATCACCCTAGCGAAGAGTTTCAGATAAATTTGATATCAAAATATGTAGGTGAACAGTATATGGGCAATATCGATAGTGAAGTGTCTTTGCTGGATAGTTTTTTCACCAACGATATCAATATTGTTTACGAGTGGAAAGATGTACCTTTATTCAAATCGGTTGTGTTTACAGGACTTGTGAATAATGTGTTTGATGTAAAGTATGAGTCCAATGGCTATTTCTTCTTTTTTGATTCACAAAATGACGCAGGCCAAGTTCAAACAATTGAAGGCGCTGGATTTTATCCACAAGCAGGTATTAACTTCTTAGCGGGAGTGACACTTAAGTTTTAATCATAAAGTTTATAAACAAAAAAAGACCTCCAAGTGGAGGTCTTTTTTACTGTTAAACGTCTAGTTTATAAACCGAGCAGATTTTAGTATAGCTTCAATTTCAAACATTTGTAATCTTTTGGAAGAAGAAGGTTTGAACACAAAACCTTCTAAAATGATATAGCGATCATTTTTTTCATCTCTTACAGCATAAGTCATAAAAGGACCTGCCATAAAAAACCCTTTTACTTCCCAGGTTCCTTTGATCTCATAAGCAAACTTTCCATCAATTTCAGTTTCAAACAGATATGGAGCATAAGCTTCCTCGGTAATCATGTGAGTGTCTTCAGTAGGACCGGGAATATACTTTTCACCAACTGAATCTCTCATTTTTATAACATTGGCTATAATATCGTTGTTTTTTTCAATAGTAGAAGTAGGAACTTCATAAGTAAGTAATTCCATACTTCCATTTTTTATGTCTTTACGCATCCAGAAAAACTTATCTTCCTGTTTCGCGTAGCGATATGCGGAAGGAAAAAGCATCGTGATTCCCAATGATTTTTTTAGAACATCAACTTCATTGGGAGCTTTTCTCATCCTTCTCCTTTTTTCTTTTAATTCAGTATTACTGAAAAGTTCCAGAAATTTATCTTTATGAGTATTCAATTCTGTGATGATTGAGGAAGGATTGGGGCCAGTAATAGCTATGCCGGTTTGAGGCTTGGCAAAAGAATCAATCAAAACTTGATGGCCAGTTTTTTCAGAAGTTTCAATCTTCAGGAACGTTCTGTTTTTTCTTGCAAAACCATTAAAAGCTTTTGGTGGGATTTGGTTCAATGCATACTTTGGCTCTTGTTGAGGTAAGCCCTGGACATCTTCAGCAAAAATTTGCCGAATGTGTTCACCTATAGAATCCTGCCAGTCGTCGTTGGTGATCACAACGTTTAGTTGATTCAAATTACCAGAAGATTCAGCCTTGTAAGCAGAATTTTTTGTGTCAGTACAGGAATAAATTGAAATGAAGAAAACAAGCGCAAGGCTGAATTTTCCGAAGCGGCGTAAAGTTGATTGCATTTTTTTTGGATTTTTTTGTTGAATATTACTTATCCAATATTATTCCAAAAGTACGATTCTTAACAATAACTTTTTTAGCTCGCTATATTGTTCATTAGCTTGAATCTATGTTCTTGGATAAATCGATCCAGTCTTTGATTCCAAAAGGGCACATCTTTGTAAAATTCTACACAATCCTGCAAAGTCTTCTGCTTGAGTAATTGTGGTATGATGTATTCTTCGAAGTCTCGTGTGATTAGCTTTAGAAATTCATCTGCATTGTCTTCATTGGTCAATGAGTAGCCGATGCTATTTTTAAATCTATGAAACTGAAGTTCCTCGGGAAGATAGCAATCTTGTGAAACGCAAACCGCCAGCTCTGTGATCTCTGGACGTTTTCTGGATGAAGATTTTATTGGTGGTATCATCATGCCTAAATTGATCCTGAAATCAATTTTATCATCTGTTGACCACCAGTACTTTTGAAGTGTGAGTACTAAAGAAAACTCATCTGAAGATTTCCACCAAATTTCGCCGTCATTATTAAAACCAGCTTCAAGCATGATTGGTTTTAAAATTTCGACTTCCATTTTTTGTAATAATTCAATTGCTTTCATAACTAAAGGTATTTGACTTATTCAAATGTACAAGCCTTCTTTGGTTTTGATTTACGGTTCAACCGTAATCATAGTGCGGGAAAACCGTAAAATTTTATTTTACGCTTACAAAACAACTCAGTTCATGATAACCCTAGCTAAAAACTCATCTTTTTGAAATTAAAAGTTGTTCTGAATAATTACATTTGTTTTTTCTAAAAATATGAAGTATACCATTGCATTAGTCATAATCTTTCTCACCTTTCTTTCTCCAGGTACAATTGCGCAAGAGCAGAATTCTACATTGGAATATGGTGCCAAGTTTGGTCTATCTATATCTGAGTTGAAAGGCGCTGAGAATCTTAAATCCTTACGATCGACTTTTACTGCTGGATTAATTTCAGAATATAGTTTTACTGAAAAATATGCTTTACAACTGGAGTTATTATATTCCAGACAAGGAAGCACAAATAGAGGAAATGAACAAGGATCCTATTTTGAAGACAGTGTAAACCTTAACTATTTTAACTTACCAATTCTGGGAAAATATTACATCAATAAAGGTTTGGCTTTTGAATTGGGACCCCAGTTTGGATACCTTGTTAATGCCACCTATGAAAGCAAACAAGCAGAAAACTCTAATAAAATAAATGTAGACGACGATTTTGAAAAGCTGGATATGTCGATTTCTGCTGGTATAAGTTATAAAACAGATTGGGGCTTTTTAGTTGGAGCCAGATACAGCCTTGGTTTGAATAATATCAACGACGGATTTAATTTTGAATCCAGTAATTTAAATAACGCAGTTTTTCAGCTTTACTTTGGCTATTTAATTAAATAAAGCTTGGCTTTTCCAAATCGTCAACTGCTTTAAAAACAGTATCTTTGCGCAAATTTTGAAAATGAAAGACCCAAATAAACATAAAGACCCTAGCAAAAAGGGATCAAAAAGCAAATTCAGCAAAAAAGAAGTTGCTCAGTCTAAGGTAGATAAACAGATTAAAAACCCAAACGCAGGAATGCGTCTTAATAAATATGTATCAAACTCTGGCGTTTGTTCCAGAAGAGATGCAGACATCTATATAAAATCGGGAAATGTTACTGTCAATGGTAAAGTTGTTACCGAGATGGGACACCAGGTCAAGCTCGAGGATGAGGTGAAGTTTGACGGAAGATTGATTAATCCTGAACCTAAAACCTATGTTTTGCTTAATAAGCCCAAAGGATTTTATGTTACAGGAAGTTACGAAAAAGGAAAATTGACCGCTTTGGATTTAGTTCAAAATGCGTCTAAATCTAAACTTGCTCCAGTTGGAAAACTTGACACTAGTTCAATGGGATTGATCTTGTTTACAAATGACGGGACATTGGCTAAGAAATTATCCGGGCATAAAAATGGTATTAGGCAAATCTATCAGGTAGAATTGACCAAACCTCTCAAAGAATCCGATCTTGAAGTCATAAAAGATGGTCCCTTTATAGAAGGGTCTAAAGTAAAAATCGAAGAAGCGGCCTACGTAGATAACCGACCAAAAAACATTATTGGACTTGAGTTGAGAAGCCAAAGAGCTCATATTGTCCAGCGTATCTTTAAAAAGTTAGGTTATGAAATTGAAAAACTCGATCGAGTGGTCTATGCCAACCTAGATAAGAAAAATGTTCCCAGAGGTCATTACCGCATTCTCACCAAGCAGGAGGTTATCAATTTAGGAATGGTTTAAATGTATTTATGGATAAATTGAACAGATACTTTTTATTGAACATCAACTTAATCTTAAGTAGAGTAACTCTGGTTCTAATTTTAATTTCTTCATATGTTGCGCTTGCTCAGCAAAAAGAAGTTAAAAGAGATTCATTAATAATCAATGACAGTATTTCTGGGATTGTCAACTACGAATATGATTCATCTAATGGTGAGAACATATTTGACGGAAAATTTTCTTTTGAGTCTGTATCCTCTTCAAAGTTGAAAAGTTTCGATTATCAAGCCTTCACGTATGACGGTGAATTTTCATCCGATCAAAAATCTGGTGACTGGTCCTTTTCTGATAAAAAAATGAAAGAGGAAAATCAGAAATTTGTTTCAGGTTTTAGAGTAGGGAATTTGGCTACAGGAACCGAAAACAGGATTTCTGGTGAATTTCAGGAAGGTATAGCAGTTGGTAGTTGGAAAGTGGTCAAGCAAGATTATGTAAACTCCGAAGTTAAAGACACGCTATTCTTTATCGAATCTACGTTCAAAAATAATCGATTAATAGGATCTTTAAAATCAAGCTCAAATCTTATTACTGTTCAGGGCTACTTCAACGCAGATGGATATTTTCATGGGGATTGGGTGATCAAACATCAGACTGAAAACCAACCTGTTCAAGAAAACAGGACTTATGAAGCAGGAATTTTAAAAGCCTATCAAATTATAATCGATGGTAAGACCTTTGATATTTCCTATTCAGGATTTGATACTACGGACGTGGATGATGATGAGCAGTGGGAAGATTATACCTTGCAAAACGGATATTTTGACATACTCAACCTTATAGATTTAGAAGTTGAACAAACCATTTCTTCGGAGGTGAAACTTTTAATCAATAACCGCCATCAAAAGACCAATGATTTTATAAAAAACAGCGTCTTGGCGTTTTCATTTAATTCTGAATTCGATATTTGGAACACCTTAAGAGGGAGTAGTCCTCTAAGCCTTGGAAAGTTTAAGGTGAGGAAATTTGAATTTTCATCAAACGATTAAAAATTAGTCAAAAATATAGCTGATGACTTTCAGGAGATTCAATCTATTCTGAAAAAATTCGAAAATAATCCGAAAGTCAAAATTGGTAAGCCAGTACACGAAAAATTTAATGAAGCTGAATTGATTTTTAATGTTTACAAAAATGAATTAAGCCAGTTAAAGAGAATGGTAGAGGTGATTACTTCAGATGCTTTTGAGTATGTTCATCGAGAAGAAATTTATGGTAAGATTTGGCCTAAACTTCTCTTTCCAGTTGAAGTTACCTATGAGTTTCAATCAGAATTGGTGACGAAGCCTCATGAATTTCCTGAAGCTCCTGAACGAGAAAATTTCAATCTGGGTAAGGCTAGTTCCTTAATCCAAAATATCAAGACGGATGTTAAGGCCATAGATTTGGAAGTTCAAAAGATATTTAAGGAGATGGAAATTGAAAAATCGCTTTCCAATGATGAAAAACGTCTTGTAGAAAAGAAAGGTAAAATTGAAAGCTTATTCAATTTAGATTCAGAAGAAAATGATCTAAATACGTATCATCAAAGATATTCAGAATTAGTTTTGAAACTCACCGAAAGCACCTTCAATTCCTACGGTAGTTTGAAGGTTGACCAAAAGAAAAATCAGATTAAGGATTTACTTCGTTGTTACAACAACCTTCTGGATTTCTACACTTTCCTTGAAAATTTAGAATCTAAAAACGAAAGGCTGGACGAAGCTTACACAAACACAACTTTCAATGCATATATGATGGTTGATATGTCTGAAAGGATAAAGGAAAATATTTACACAGCCTTTATTGAAAGCTTAAGACCTTACTTGTTTGAAAGACTAAGCAATGATTTCAACTGTGAAAATTTAGAATTGGCTATGGAGGATATCAGTAGCGTTTATCAAAAAATGCTGGAACTTAGCAAACGTGATACTAGGGCTGAGGAAAAAGAATTAAGAAGAGAGAAAGACCCTGAAGTTATTTTGTCTGTTCTGGAATTGAAGTTGAAATATTGATGTATATGAAGTTCAACGGATCAATTAAATTCAGTTTATTCTTTGTTTTTATTGCAAGTTTTGTTTTTTCACAAGAAGACAATACAAGCTTTCCAGACCAGTCTATTTTGAATGCACCTTAAACACTTACGTGGATCAATAGTTACGGTACTTTTAGGCTAAGTGAGAAGTGGTTTTGGCACGGAGAGTTACATTATCGAATGCGTGAAAATGATAGCAGAAATTTTATTGGCGATGTAGCTCAGGTTTATAACAGGCATGGTATTCAATATATCCCCAATAAAAGCTTCAAATTTACATTGGGTGGTGTTTTGCGAGTAGATTTTGGTGATCAAAGCGGAGATGCTTTCGAAAAAATAAGATTGGAGCCCAGGATATGGCATGAGTATCAATGGATAATGCCCTACGAACGTTTTAGGATTTATCACCGTATAAGAATTGAACACCGTTGGAAAAAAAGTTTCCAAAAAGGTTCGGAATATGTTTTTGGCAACAGATGGCGTTATAAATTTATGATGAAGATTCCGCTGAACAAACCTAAACTACAGCCAGGGGCTTTCTATTTTAATCCAGATGTTGAGTTGATTATGCAAAGTGGAAAAAGTATCGTAGACAATCCTATTGAGGACTTAAGGTTTTATCCTGGTATTGGATACATTGCCTCGCCACGGGTAAGTTACTCGGCGAATATGATGTATACCACTGGTCAATCTGGAATAGATGGAGGGATTTATCGAGAACGTTGGATATTCAAATTCAATGTGTATATCAACTTGGATTTGAGAAAATTCGATGATAAAATACCTGAAACTAGATTTTACGATTAACAAAATTAAAGCATGAGTTCTAAAGACAAAAAAAATAAAAATCGGTATAAAGTATTGTTCATTGTCTCATTGATTGCCATTTTGGCTTTGGTTGTGATTGTATTCTCGCTAGACTCTAAACTTAACACTTATCAAAACAGTGAAACTATACCTGCTTCAGCTTATTCCGAATTAGAGTCTGATCTTACTATCCTAAAAGATATTATTTCAGCAGATGAGGTGTGGGTGATGGACAATCAACCTGGGAATGCATTAAAACAATATAAAAACCTAGAACTATCAGATAGCGATTTAAGAAAAAAGGTAGATCAAAGAATAAAACGAGTCCAGAATATTTTACAATCTGAAAATGATGATGAACTCACTAAAATAAATCTACGAACTGAGCTCAGTAATACCATTGATTTAAAAGATTCTATTTCAAGTCGTTCGGATTCTCTTCAGCGAGCATTCAAGCTGTCATTAAATCAAATTAAGAGTGTTAATGATAGTCTTGAAAGTGAATTGAACATCAAGTCAAAAGAGTTAAACCGCAAAGAGACTTTAAAGGTTATAAGTTTTAGATCTGATAAGGATATATTGATCCACTATGTTGGCGAAACTGAAAATAATATAGCTACAGGCAGTGGAGTAGGTGTGTGGACAAACGGATCTATTTATAGAGGTGAATGGAAAGAAAACAAACCGCATGGAAAAGGTAATTTCCAATGGGCGGATGGAGCTAAATACGAAGGAGATTTTGTGAGGGGTGAACGAACAGGCGAAGGTACTTTTAGCTATCCTACTGGAGAGAAATACGTTGGAGAATTTAAAGAAGGATTGAGGAATGGTAGTGGAATACTTTATGATATTGATGGCAACGTAAGTTTTGAAGGGCAATGGAAGAAAGATAAACCAGTCCAGTAACCAGTAGATTTATACCATAAAGTAACTGAAATTTTAACATTTGTAAGCTTTTTCTATTTATGAAAATGATTTTCTTTTGTAAATGTTTTTAAAATCAAATTTAGCTTCTGATATGAAGTTTCTTCAATATTATAATTCTCTTACTGCTACAACATGTAATTCAATTTGGTGTTGATCTTCCCAATTAAAACATTTTTTTACTTAACTTTAAGGATAATAATTAATTCATAAATGAATACAAAGTACATTGACTTAATAAGCCAAACCTATGATTTCCCCCAAGATGAATTTACTCTTAAAGGTGACGAACTTAAATTTCATGATATAGACCTTATGGGTCTAGTTGAGAAATATGGAGCTCCTTTAAAATTCACTTATCTTCCAAAAATTTCTGAAAATATTGGTCGTGCTAAAAAATGGTTTCAAGAAGCTATAGAAAAATACGATTACAAAGGTAACTACAACTATTGTTATTGTACTAAGAGTTCACATTTTAAGCACGTTTTGGATGAAGCCTTAAAGAATAATATTCATATTGAAACTTCGTCTGCATTTGATATTGATATCGTTAACAGCTTAAAAGATAAAGGTAAAATCACTAAGGATACTTATGTGATTTGTAATGGTTTCAAAAGAGACCAATACGTTTCTAATATTGCAAATCTTATTAATGGTGGTCATCACAATTGCATCCCTATTATAGATAATTACGAGGAAATCGCTCTGCTCACTAAAGAAATAGATAAAGACTTTAAAATCGGAATTAGAATTGCTTCCGAGGAAGAACCTAAGTTTGAATTTTATACTTCCAGGTTAGGTATTGGCTATAAAAATATTGTTCCGTTTTACGAAGATCAGATCAAAAACAACGATCAGGTTGAGTTAAAGATGCTCCACTTTTTTATCAATACAGGTATTAGAGATAATGCCTACTATTGGAATGAGCTTCAGAAATGTTTGAGAGTCTATACTCGCTTGAAAAAAGTATGTCCTAGTCTGGATAGCCTCAATATTGGTGGTGGTTTTCCGATAAAGAATTCTCTGGCATTTGAGTATGATTATGAATACATCATCGATGAGGTTATCAATCAAATTAAACTGACTTGTGAGGAAGAAGATGTTCCTGTGCCTCATATTTTTACTGAATTTGGAAGTTTTACTGTAGGCGAAAGTGGTGGAGCGATTTATGAAGTTTTGTACCAGAAGCAACAAAATGACCGTGAGAAGTGGAATATGATTAACTCTTCATTTATCACGACTTTACCAGATTCCTGGGCCATAAGTAAACGTTTTATAATGTTAGCTATTAACAGATGGCAGGATAGGTATGAGAGAGTACTTCTTGGAGGATTGACTTGCGATAGTGATGATTATTACAATTCTGAACAGCATATGAATGCGATTTACCTCCCGAAGTATGAAAAGAATAACCCGCTTTATATTGGGTTTTTCAATACCGGTGCTTATCAGGAAAGCATTGGAGGTTTTGGAGGATTGCAGCATTGTTTAATCCCAGCTCCAAAACATATTCTAATACAAAAAAACGACGATGGAAGTCTGTCGACAGAATTATTTAGTGAACAACAAAAAAGTGAAGATTTACTCAAAATTTTAGGTTATCATGGCATCTAATAAAAATTATGCAGGAATTCCAGACAAGTACGCACGTATCGACGAAGCGAAAGTTGTTTTAATTCCAGTTCCCTATGATGGAACAAGTTCTTGGCAAAAAGGAGCAGATAAAGGGCCTCAGGCTTTTTTGGAAGCTTCGGAAAACATGGAATTGTTTGACATCGAAACCCGAACAGAAGTCTACAAAAAAGGCATTTATCTAGCGCCACCTGTGTCTGAAAAAAGCTCGCCAGAAAAAATGGTAGAAGCCGTTCATAAAACTACCAAAAACTACTTAAAGCAGGAAAAGTTTGTCACTATTTTCGGAGGTGAACACTCAGTTTCTATAGGAACCATTCGTGCTTTTCATGAGCACTATCCAGAGTTAACCGTTGTCCAAATTGATGCTCACGCCGATTTAAGACCTTCTTACGAGGGAAGTGCCTGTAATCATGCTTGTGCCGTTCATGAAGCCAGTAAAAAAGGGAACTTGATTCAGGTAGGTATTCGTTCAATGGATGAGTCTGAGCTAGAACATATGGACGAAAATCGAGTCTATTTTGCACACGATCTTTATGAAGACTGGGCAGATGACGCAGTTGGACAAATGACACCAAATGTCTTTATCACCATTGATCTGGATGCTTTCGATCCCTCCATTTTGCCATCTACTGGAACACCAGAACCAGGCGGCTTGTTTTGGTATGAGACTCTAGAATTCCTGAAAGAAATTTTCAAAAAGAAAAATGTAGTCGGTTTTGATATTGTAGAACTTTGCCCTAATGAAGTGGATAAATCTTCAGACTTTCTTGCCGCTAAGCTCTATTATAAAATGTTAAGCTATAAGTTTAAATATGAAAATGGAAGCGAGGAAGAGGAGGAATAGACATGAAGTTGTTAGATTTAGTATTAGAAAAAAGAACAAACAAACTAGTTTCGTTTGATGTTTTAGATATGCTTTTCTAAGATTTTTTTATTTGACTCTCAACCCTCCACTTTAATCATAATTTTAAAAAATAAACACAATGAGTAAACCCATTTCGGACTTTATAGAAAAATATTACTTACACTTTAATGCAGCAAGTCTTGTTGATGCTGCCAAAGCTTATGAAAAGGAACTGGATGGTGGTTCCAAAATGTTAGTTTCCTTGGCAGGGGCGATGAGTACAGCAGAATTAGGTAAGATTTTCGCAGAGATGATTCGTAATGACAAATTGCACATTGTGTCTTGTACGGGTGCCAATCTGGAAGAAGATGTTATGAATCTAGTCGCTCACTCGCATTACAAACGTATTCCTGAATACCGGGATTTAACGCCTCAGGATGAGTGGAACTTATTAGAAAAAGGACTGAATCGGGTAACAGATACCTGTATCCCAGAGGAAGAAGCCTTCAGACGTTTGCAAAAACATATTGTTAAAATCTGGAAAGATGCCGAAGCCAAAGGTGAACGCTATTTCCCGCATGAATACATGTATAAATTATTGCTTTCAGGCGTTTTGGAAGAATACTACGAGATTGATTTAAAAGACTCTTGGATGTATGCTGCCGCAGAGAAAAACCTTCCAATTGTAGTTCCTGGATGGGAAGACAGTACGATGGGGAATATTTTTGCGAGCTACGTGATGAAGGGTGAATTGAAAGCTTCTACGGTAAAATCTGGAATAGAGTATATGACGTTTCTAGCCGATTGGTATACAGAAAACTCAAAAGAGGGGATTGGCTTTTTCCAGATTGGAGGTGGCATTGCAGGCGATTTTCCAATCTGTGTAGTACCGATGTTATATCAGGATATGGAACGCACCGACACGCCATTTTGGAACTATTTCTGTCAGATTTCAGATTCGACGACTAGTTACGGGTCTTACTCTGGAGCAGTGCCAAACGAAAAAATTACCTGGGGAAAACTAGACATTAACACACCAAAATTCATTATTGAAAGCGACGCCACCATTGTTGCTCCCCTAATTTTCGCGTTTTTGCTGGAAATGTAAACCTCATTTTGGTTCATCTCATTTTGAGCGTTAATTGTATAACCTTCAGAAATCATCTTCACTTTGGACGCCTTCCTAAAGTGAAGATGATACTTAAAGCTTATTTTCCTAAAGCTTTATAGCTAACTTTGCACAAATTCAGAAGAAAAATAATTTCACTTTTCAATTCTGAATTTGATACTTACTAGATTTCGAATCCATAACTAAATTAAAGACCACATGTCGACTGAAAATTCTCCAAAAATCGAACAAATTGAACTGAAATACTTATCTCTAAAGGATTTTGAAGTCCTCAAGGAAGTATTTGTGGAGATTTATGGTGACGTTCTCGATGCTTATTGGCAAAAGGACGAGTTGAAAAGATTAATTGATATTTTTCCTGAAGGTCAGGTGGTGATTTTAGTAAATGGAGATATTGCCGGTTGTGCATTTTCCATTATTGTGGATTACGATAAATTGTCCGATAACCACACTTATGATGATATTGCTGGGGATGTAAAGTTCAAAAACCACACAGGAGACGGTGATATGTTGTATGGTATCGATGTGATTATCCGAAAAGAATACAGAGGCTTGAAGTTAGGGAGAAGACTCTACGATTATCGTAAGGAATTAACTGAACAATTGAATCTAAAGGGAATTGTGTTTGGCGGTAGAATCCCAAATTACCATAAGGTTTCAAGTCGATTGACTCCCAAGCAATACATTCAAAATGTAAGGACCAAGGAGATTGATGATCCGGTTTTGAACTTTCAGTTATCCAATGATTTTAGACCTGTACGAATCTTGTCAAATTATCTCGATGGCGATAAAGATTCCAGGGAATATGCAGTCTTGATGCAATGGGATAATATCTATTATGAAAAGAAGACTAAAGTCCCATCCAATCAAAAAAGTGAAGTTCGTCTTGGTTTGGTACAATGGCAAATGAGGCCTTATCGTAGTCTGGAAGAATTGTTGCATCAGGTGGAATATTTTGTAGAATCTCTCTCAGGTTACCGGTCGGATTTTGCATTATTCCCAGAATTTTTCAATGCTCCGCTGATGTCCAAGTATAACCACTTGAGCGAGCCTGATGCGATAAGAGAATTGGCTAAATATACAGAGCCTGTCAAAAATAAAATGGCAGAATTGTCAATTGCCTACAACATTAATATCATATCGGGCAGTATGCCAGAAATTATAAACAACAAACTTTATAATGTAGGTTACCTGTGTAAGCGTGACGGAAGTATAGAACGTTATGAAAAAATACATGTGACCCCCGATGAAGCCAGTGTTTGGGGGATGCAGCAAGGGAATGAGTTTAAAGTCTTTGATACCGATTGTGGTAAAATTGGTATTCTGATTTGTTACGATGTAGAATTTCCAGAATTGTCTAGAATTTTGGCTAAAGAGGGGATGGATATTCTGTTTGTTCCTTTTCTCACCGATACTCAAAATGGCTTTTCCAGAGTGAAACTTTGCGCACAGGCCAGAGCGGTAGAAAATGAATGTTATGTTGCTATTGCAGGAAGCGTGGGTAATTTGCCAAAGGTTCATAATATGGATATTCAATACGCACAATCTGCAGTGTTTACGCCTTCAGATTTTGCGTTTCCAAGTGACGGGATTAAAGCTCAAACTACACCGAATACCGAAATGATTCTGATAGCGGATGTAGACTTGTTGGCTCTACGAGAACTTCATAACTTCGGAAGTGTGAAGAATTTGAAAGATATACGTAATGATTTGTATACATTGAAACGAAATACCTAAAATAGACTTTTTTCTAAATCATGCTGAAATAATAATTGAGTGAGGTCTCGTTTAACGAATAATAAAGTTCTAGGGAAACAATTATTCTTTTTGATTTTATACTATATTTAGAGTATGCGAAAATTCTTAATAGTCATAATACCATTTTTCCTACTCTGCTTTGGTTCATGTTCGGACTCCGAAAATGAGACAAATGATATTGAAGTAGAGATATGCGATGATGGAATTGATAATGACGGTAACGGTTTTGTGGACTGTGAGGATGCTAGTTGCTCTTCAAACAGGGCTTGTGTTGAAAGTAACTGTGAGGATGGAATAGATAACGATGGAGACGGTTTTGTAGACTGCGAAGACATAAACTGTGAAGATTTTCAAGATTGTCTTATAGAACGTTGCATCGACGGAATTGACAACGACGAGGATGGTTTAATCGATTGTGATGATCCAGATTGCCAATCAAATATCAATTGCACTTAGCTTGTTGCGAATAAAATCACTTTACTCAATTTTAAAATGATAGCCGAAAGCTTTAAAATAAAAGGCGTTTTAGAAATCTCTAAAACGCCTTTTATACCGTCGAATAGTTTTTAATCTCTACCCATATAAATACTAAGAAAATAAAGCAAAGTGGCGAGAGAACCAATGGCAGCAACCACATAAGTCCTTGCGGCCCACTTCAAAGAATCTTCAGACATTTTATATTCTTCCTGGTTGACGATGTTATGATCTTTCATCCAGGCTAAAGCTCGGTTACTCGCATCGTATTCTACTGGTAACGTTATGAAACTAAAAAGAGTACCAAGTCCAAACATAATGATACCAGCTAGAAGTACAGTTTGTCCAACACCTGCGCTTACCATTGTCATCAAAATAAGGCCACCAAAAATGACCCATTGGCTCCATTGGGAAGCAACACTGACAAGTGGGACAAGTTGGCTTCTCATTTCTAACCATGAATAGGCTTTTGCATGTTGTACAGCATGACCTACTTCGTGAGCTGCAACAGCTGCAGCAGCTGCGTTCCTTTGATTGTAAACACTTTCACTTAAGTTCACTGTCTTTTTAGTGGGGTGATAATGGTCAGTTAACTGCCCTGGTGTGGAAATCACCTTTACATCGTGAATATGATGATGTTCCAGCATTTTCCTGGCAATTTCTGCCCCAGTCATTCCGTTCTGGAGTTGAATTTTTGAGTATTTTTTGAATTTACTTTTCAGTTTATTACTCACATACCAACTTACAAGTAAGATGGCTCCAATTAAAACATAATATCCAATCATTGTTACTTTTTATAAGACTTAATCAAAAGTTTGACCAAAAATGTATTTGTCAGGTTAATTTTGAAATACAAATTCGAGAAATTCTAAATCTGAATTTTTCATTGAACTCTTTTCGATATCCAAATAACTGCTCATTTGAGCAGTTGTGATTGCAAATCTTAACATTGATGCTTACTGTATTTGTTGAGCCATTACTGGTCGTTGTATTTATTTATATGTTATTAAGTGTGTAAATTCCACTATCGATCGCTTTTAAGCAACTTAAATTTTGATCATTTTCAAAAGTAAAGACTATTTTGGAATTCTTGAATCTGTAGGTGTCGCCTCTAAAATCCACTTTTATTCTCTCAAAAACATCGTTTCCTGTGTAGGGTGCAAATTAGAGACCTGTCATTAATTAAATCAACAGATTCATGTCAATTGAGTATTAAAAGAAAGCTTTCAGCTTTGATGCCATTTTGAGATTAAAACTGTGAAGCTTTATCCTCACTGTCTTAGGACACATTGGTAATAGCTGAGATAAAAATTATAACTAAAATAAAGAATTTCATAAACTTCATTTTATCACTCTAGTAAGACCTAAAGACTTGAGTCTAAATGTGCTTAACAAAATATTTGAGGCCATACCTTGTTATATAAATTTATAATCGTAAATTTGCACCCTTATTTTCAAGACTTTGAAGATAAAAGGAATGTTTAATTATTTAAAAATTTAAGTGTGGATACATTAAGTTACAAAACGGTTTCAACCAACAAAGCTACTGCAGATAAGCAATGGGTTGTAGTTGATGCCAGCGGACAATCTCTTGGACGTGTAGCTTCTATTGTTGCCAAACTTTTGAGAGGTAAGTACAAGCCTAGCTTTAGCCCTCATGTTGATTGTGGAGACAATGTAATCATTGTTAATGCTGAGGAAGTCAACTTGACAGGTAAAAAGTGGGACTCAAAAGAGTATATCCGACATACTGGATATCCTGGTGGACAGAGAAGTTTAACAGCTCAAGAAGTTTTTGACAAGAGCCCAGAGCGTCTTGTAGAAAAATCTGTAAAAGGGATGCTACCTAAAAACAAATTAGGTGCAGATTTATTTAGAAATCTACGTGTCTTTACAGGAACAGAGCATAACATGAATGCTCAACAACCAAAGGAAATTAATATAAACGAACTAGTGTAAATGGAGACAATTCACAAAATTGGCCGTAGAAAAACTGCCGTAGCCAGAGTTTATCTTTCTGAGGGAAAAGGTGAAATTACAGTTAACAAGAAAAAAGCTAACGAATATTTCACAACTGGACCTTTGCTTTACAAAGTCAATCAAGCTTTGGCTTTAACTGGTAATGAAGATAGATTTGATATCAATGTAAATGTCTTTGGTGGTGGTATCACTGGACAGGCAGAAGCTATCAGACTAGCATTATCTAGAGCAATGTGCGAGCTTGACCCAGAAAATAGAGCTACATTAAAGCCAGAAGGATTACTTACAAGAGACCCAAGAATGGTTGAGCGTAAGAAATTCGGTCAGAAAAAAGCAAGAAAGAAGTTCCAATTCTCAAAACGTTAATCGAGAATTTCTTACAATTATTGAAATTATTAATAGTTCAATTTTTTGTTGTTATTTGGGTGAAGCCCAAAGTTAGTTTAGCATCTAAATGAATAAGACCAATTTAATTGCTACTTATTTATTGCTATCCCAACAGAAGAACGTAAACTAAAACAAAAATGGCAAATCAAATAGAGGTCAAGGAATTACTTGACGCCGGTGTGCATTTTGGACACCTTACAAGACGATGGAATCCAAATATGGCTCCTTACGTATACATGGAGCGTAATGGTATTCACATCATCAACCTTTACAAAACTGTTGCTAAAATGGAAGAAGCTGGTGAAGCTCTTGCAAAAATAGCAGCAAGCGGAAGAAAAATTCTTTTCGTCGCAACCAAAAAACAGGCAAAAGAAATTGTAGCTCAAGAATCCCAAAGAGCACAAATGCCTTACATCACCGAAAGATGGCCTGGAGGTATGTTGACCAATTTCGTGACCATAAGAAAGTCTGTAAAGAAAATGGCAACAGTAGATCGTATGAAAAAGGACGGTACTTTCAATTCACTTTCTAAAAAAGAAAGATTGCAGGTTGACAGGATGAGAGCTAAATTGGAAAAGAACTTAGGTTCTATTTCAGAAATGTCAAGATTGCCTGCTGCAATATTTGTTGTTGATACTTTAAGAGAGCACATCGCAGTAAAAGAAGCACAAAAATTAAACATTCCTGTGTTTGCAATGGTAGATACGAATTCAAATCCTAGAGATGTGGATTACGCAATCCCTGCAAATGATGATGCTTCAAAATCTATCCATAAGATTATGTCTTACATGGCAGATTCTATCCTTGAAGGTATGAATGATAGAAAAGAAAGTAAAGATGCTGATGCTAAACCAGCAAAAGCTAAAAAAGAAAAAGCTTCTGAAGATAAATCTGATAAAAAAGAAACTGAAGCAAAAGCTGATAAGAAAGCACCTGTTGTTGAAGAAGTTCCTGCTGATAAGGCAGAACCTACAAAGCCAGCTGGTGAAGAGAATAAAGCTTCAGAATAATATAAATTTAAAGATTGTAAATCGCTTAAGTTTTACTTAAGCGATTTTTTATATTAACACAAAACATACAAATCATGGCAAAAATTACGGCTGCTGAGGTCAATAAATTGAGAAAAAGCACTGGTGCTGGTATGATGGATTGCAAAAAAGCTCTTGTAGAAAGCGAGGGTGATTTTGATAAAGCTATCGAAATATTAAGAAAGAAAGGACAAAAGGTTGCTGCTAACAGAGCAGACAGAGATTCATCTGAAGGTGCAGTTATAGCTGTAGTAAATGATGAGGCTACCAAAGGTGCTATCATTTCTTTAAACTGTGAAACAGATTTCGTCGCCAAAAATGATTCATTTACTAAAATGGCAAATGACTTTGCTCAACTTGCACTTGGTGTAGAAAGCAAAGAAGAATTATTAAAACTTGATTACAACGGAATTTCTGTAAGTGAAAAACTTACTGAGCAAACTGGAGTAATCGGTGAGAAGATTGAAATCGGTGACTTCAGAATCTTAAAAGCTCCGTTCGTAGGATCTTACATACACGCTGGAAATAAAATTGCGGTTTTAACGGGTCTTTCTAAGCCTGCCGAAGGTGCAGAAGAAGTAGCTAAAGAAGTTTCTATGCAGGCCGCTGCTATGAATCCAGTAGCTCTTAATGAGGAAGGTGTTGACCAAACAACTATCGATAAAGAAGTTGAGATTGCTAAAGATCAATTGAGACAAGAAGGTAAGCCAGAAGATATGCTGGATAAAATCGCTAAAGGAAAAATTCAACGTTTTTTTAAAGACAATACTCTAGTTAACCAAGCCTTCATTAAAGACAGCAAAATTTCTGTTGCTCAACACGTGAAAACTTTGGGTGATGTTGAAATCGTTGCTTTTGAAAGAGTTGCTTTAGGCTAATTCCTTATACAACTATTATATAAACCCTTTAGTGAATTCTAAAGGGTTTTTTTATGCTCAAAATTGAAGTGAATATGTCATTTTTTCGTATTAGATAATCCTTATATTTGCAAAACTTTATTTTAAACGGCTATGCAGTATAAGCGAATTTTACTCAAACTTTCCGGAGAAGCTCTCATGGGAGATCGTCAATATGGGATTGATCCTAAAAGACTAGATGATTACGCAAAAGAGATCAAATCGATTGTAGATAAAGGAGTAGAAGTAGCGATTGTTATAGGAGGTGGAAACATTTTTAGAGGAATTGCTGGTGCCAGCAAAGGTATGGACAGAGTGCAAGGTGACCACATGGGAATGCTTGCTACTGTCATCAACGGTCTTGCTTTACAGAGTTCTTGTGAAGATAATGGTATGCAAACCAGACTTCAGTCTGCCATAAAAATCAATGAAGTTGCAGAGCCTTTTATCAGAAGAAAAGCCATTCGTCATTTAGAGAAAGGGAGAGTCGTTATTTTTGGTGGTGGAACAGGAAATCCTTATTTTACTACCGATTCTGCTGCTGTGCTTAGGGCTATTGAAATGGAAGCAGATGTCATTCTGAAAGGCACACGTGTTGATGGAATCTACACTTCAGATCCAGAACAAAATACAGATGCAACAAAATTTGATTTTATCAGTTTTGAAGATGTGCTGAGAAAAGGATTGAAAGTAATGGATACTACAGCATTTACATTGAGCCAGGAGAATGAATTGCCAATTATTGTATTTGATATGAATACGCCTGGAAATTTACTTAGAATAATTTCAGGAGAAAAAATCGGAACAAAAGTGAATTTATAGATATGAAAGAAGAAATAGATTTTATTTTAGATAGCGCTAAGGAGTCGATGGAAGAAGCGATCAAGCATCTTAAAAAGCAATTGACAAATATAAGGGCTGGAAAGGCAAACCCTGCGATGTTATCTTCTGTTATGGTAGAGTATTATGGTACCATGACACCACTTAACCAAGTGAGTAATGTAAATACTCCAGACGCCAGAACACTTACGATTCAGCCTTTTGAAAAGACCATGTTCAAGGAAATTGAAAAAGGAATCATGAATGCAAATCTTGGTTTCAATCCTATGAATAATGGAGAAAGCGTAATTATTAATGTTCCGCCGTTAACTGAAGAAAGACGTCTACAGCTTTCTAAACAAGCCAAGGCTGAAGCTGAAGAAGCTAAAATTGGGGTTAGAAACGACAGACGGACTGCTATGAATGAAATTAAAAAAGCAGATCTTCCTGAGGATGTTCAAAAAGATACCGAAGATGAAATTCAAAAACTGACCGATTCTTTTATCGTTGAAATCGATAGAATTAATACAATTAAGGAAAAAGAAATCATGACCGTATAATATTCGGTGGTATAGTTTTACAACTTCAAAATTTGAAAATTCAACATCTTTTCAGCTTTTTATTTTTTGCAATAGTCTTGAATAGCTATGCTCAATCTTCAGTCAATGGAAAAATTGGAGATAACTCAAATAAACAGAATTTTATATCTAACGCTGTTTTGATCACGAATCAACAGCGTTATTTTTTTTCCGACTATAACGGGGAATTTTCTGTGGAGCTCAATCAAGGTGAGTTCATCTATAAAGTTATTTACAAAGGATTTGAAGATTTAGAAATTTTCGAAAATTTTTCAAATCTTAAAATGATTCCTAAAAAATCCATTGATGCAAAAGAAATTGAAGCATGTAGAATTGATTCAATATCCAAGAATCATTCTTTTTTTACAAACTACAAATTCAAAAGTTTAAGTAAAACAAGAATCACAAATCAAAAATCTGATTTCGTTTTAAGAAAAGACATTGATCTTCGACTTACCAGACAAGAAGGTATTCAGCAGAAATTTAATGCTGTAAGTGTCGATGGAATAGATGAGGTTGTTCCTAAAATGGTGAACAAAGATATTTTCTCGTTCAACTGGTTCCAAACCCATGTTGAAATTTTTGATGAGCGATTTGTTTCTCCATTCAATACATTTAATTCAGTTAACTATAAATTCTATAGCATTTATGAAACTTCTGAATTTGAAGTAATCCAATTTGAACCCATTTTGAAAGGTTTTCAACGATCGTTCAAAGGAATTCTGTTGCTGAACAAATCAACTTCCAAATTTGAAAAAATTCAAGTGACTCTGGATGCAGACTTTAGATTGAATATGACCACAATTTTCGATCTTGGTTCTGGTTTGCCAAAAGATATCGATCTAAATATTTATCCAGGAACGGGAGGAACTAAACTTTCATTTTTTGGTGGTGGAATGTCTTTTGGTCGAATTCAGAAAAAAAATCCAGATGATGAAGCAGAATTGAAGCATCAACAAGTATATTATGATTTTGTTGCTTCAGATTCTATTTCTCCTTTTCCAAAATCTCTGAGTAAAGTTTTAGAAGATAAAAATGAGATAATCCCAGATGCTTACTGGGAAAATTTTGAATTCTCTTTTATAAGTGAAAAGGAACATAATACAGAAGATCTTGTGACTTATGTTGAGGAAGAAAACATAAAAAACAGGGTTAAAAGAATATCAGCTTTTGATGCCGGATATTTTCCTGTAGGTATTGTAGATGTCGATCTTACCAGGCTTGTGAAAGCAAACAATTATGAAGGTTTGCGACTTGGATTGGGTTTACAAACCAATCAGTCGTTTTCAGAAAAATACCGGTTGGGAGGGTTTACGGCTTATGGGACTCAAGATGGAAATTTCAAATATGGCTTTAATGCCGGAATGTTACTAAATTCTGACTCGGCTACATGGTTTAATGCCTTTTACGATAATGATATTGAAGAGGTTGGTATGAATAATTACCTTACAGATCAGCGTGTTTACTCTTTGTTTGAGCCACGGCTTGTCAATATTACTTTCTTTTATAAATATGAAAAGTATGGGCTAAGTCTTCAGCATAACTTTTCTCCTCAATTGATCTCTGAATTTAAACTTGATAAAAGCAATATCTCTCAAACTAGAAATTATGGATTTTTAAACAATGGAACATTGTATGATAATTATAATCTGACTTCTGCAACATTTGGTTTGAGATGGACCCCCAATTACACTTACTCTAAAGTAGGGAAGCGGATTTATATAAATAATACATCTGCTCCTGAAGTTTCAGCACAGTTGAGCCAAAGTTTTAATGGTGTCCTGGATGGTGATTTTAATTTTACAAAATTGAGTGCAAAAGTTGACTACGATTTTATTCATAGCTGGGGAAGTATATCTAGTATTGAGCTAGGTGGTGATCTTGGATTTGGAGATATTCCTCTGATGCATACGTTTCATGCTTTTCCCAATAGTCCAAATAAAGAAGGTGTTTTTAATCGGTTCTCGGTAGCAGGAGTTAAGAGTTTTGAGACTATGTATTTCAATGAGTTTTTTAGTACAAAGTTGGCTACTTTACACATGAAGCATAGATTAGCACCATTTAAAATTTCCAATACCATTCAGCCAGAGTTAGTTTTAATATCTAGACATGCCATTGGAGATTTTAATAATCCCGAACAGCATCAAAATATTTCTTTTAATAATCTTTCACAAGGTTACAATGAAGCGGGATTCGAACTTAATAAACTCCTTTTTGGTTTCGGGTTGAGTTTTGCTTATAGGTATGGTGCATACCATCTCCCTGATCTTGAAGATAATATTTCATTCAAATTCACATTTTACTTAAAGCTTTAAAAATTAAAAACAGTTACAGTTTTTGATTTTTTACATTTGCAAATTCACACAATACTACATGAATAAAGTTTTCAGCTTCGGATTTTGGAATTTCATAGCTAGTAAGATTCTTCGAAATAGAATTTTGATCATCATACTGCTTATAGTAACTACAGTCTTTCTCGCTTTCCAGTGGCAACACATGAAATTTTCTTTTTCTGAAGCCAACTTGTTACCAGATGATGCCCTAATCAATCAACAATATGCTGAATTTGAAGAAAAGTTTGGATCAGATGGTAATGTGATCATGATAGCTACTGATGATGAAAGCTTATTCACTCCAGAAAAGTTCAATGCCTGGGCAAAATTGGCTGACACTCTTGCTTCATTTTCAGAAATAAAATCTGTAATTGGTATTCATAATTTGCAGCAACTAGAAAAGCGAGAAGACCCCAAGCGCTTTGAAATGCACTCCATTTTAGACAGGGATTCACTTTCTGAAGACGAAATTGAAAACTACGGCAAAACTTTATTTACAGATTATCCATTCTATGACGGGCTCATTTTCAATTCTAAAAGTAAGACTGTGCAAACAGTTGCTTATATGCAGGATAGCATTGTGAATGCTAAAGGGCGTCAGATTTTTATTATGGAAAAATTTGTTCCATTGATAGAGTCTTTCAAAAAAGACAATTCAATAGAAATTCATGTCTCCGGAATGCCCTACATCAGGACGTTGAATTCTCAAAACATAGTAGATGAGATCCAGTGGTTTGTACTTTCAGCACTTTTGGTGACCTCCCTGATCTTCTTTTTCTTTTTCCGGTCTTACAGAGCTACGCTTATTTCAATGCTTACTGTGATTGTGGGTGTCATGTGGGCTTTTGGATTTATCGGCTTACTAGGTTTTGAGATCACGGTATTAACGGCTCTCATTCCACCCTTGATTATTATTATAGGGATTCCCAATTGTATATTTTTAATCAATAAATATCAGCATGAAATTAAGAAACACGGAAATCAAGCTAAATCTCTTCAGCGTGTAATCACCAAAATTGGAAATGCTACGTTGATGACCAATGTAACCACGGCTTCTGGTTTTGCAACCTTCATTTTTACACAAAGTGAATTATTAAAAGAATTTGGTATTCTGGCCTCAATAAATATCGTTGCGATTTTTATTCTGAGTTTATTGATAATTCCCATTATCTACAGCTATATGCCATTGCCAAATGATAAGCATCTAAGGCACTTAGGAAAGCAGTGGATTGAAGGTTTTGTAGAGTGGATAGTTAGGATGGTAAAACACCGAAGAGTCACCATTTACTTTACTTCCGTAGCTATTTTAGGCCTTAGTATCATAGGAATTTTTAATATTAAAATCTCAGGAAGTCTTCTAGAGGACATGCCACAAAGTGCAGATTTTTTTAAGGATATTAAATTTTTTGAAGAGAAATTTGATGGTGTTCTTCCTTTGGAAATTATGATTGATACTAAACGTCCGAATGGTGTGACCAAATTATCTACGTTGAAAAAGATGGATAAGTTGAAGGCTGAAATCAACGAGATTGAAGAATTATCACCGCCAATATCTGTGGTAAATTTGGCAAAATATGCCAAGCAAGCTTTTTATAATAACAATCCGAAGTATTACCAGTTGCCTACTTCTCAGGAGCAGACTTTCATGTCTCCTTATATCAAAAGCATGGATAATATGGAAAATGGAATTTCGTCGTACGTGGATTCTACGGGTCAGTTTGCCAGGATGACGATGTTCATGAAAGACGTAACCACTGAAGAAATATCTAGAATTGAAGCAAAACTACTACCAGAAATCGAAAAAATATTTCCGATAGACCGCTTTGAAGTCACCATGACGGGTAAGGCGTTGGTGTACCAAAAGGGGACGCATTATTTGGTAGATAATCTTGTACTTTCCCTATCTCTTGCTATTATCCTTATAGCCTTATTCATGGCCTGGATGTTTAGATCGTTTAGGATGATTTTAATCTCTTTGATTCCAAATTTACTTCCACTTTTAATGACAGCTGGGATGATGGGTCTTATAGGTGTTCCAATAAAGCCTTCAACCATTTTGGTATTTAGTATTGCCTTTGGAATAAGTGTGGATGATACCATTCACTTTCTTGCCAAATACAGGCAGGAGTTGAAGGCAAATCATTGGAAAATTAAACGCTCGGTTTACCCGGCTTTACGGGAAACTACAGTGAGTATGTTCTATACTTCTATTGTTTTGTTTTTTGGGTTTTCGGTGTTTATGATTTCGAGTTTTGGAGGAACGGTCGCTTTAGGAGGTTTGGTTTCTGCCACTTTATTATTCGCGATGTTGGCTAACTTATTACTTCTCCCTTCTTTGTTACTTTCTTTAGAACGAAGCATAGCTAACCAACGAACGATGAAGGAGCCGCAGATGAAGATCATCGATGAGGATGAAGATGAAGAAAATGAAAGATAAAGTTTTTCAGTTTAAGGAATTTGACGTGAGTCATTCTAAATCGGCAATGAAAATTGGAACGGACGCTGTTCTGCTTGGCGCCTGGACTTTCATTGAAGAAGGCGTTGATTCTATTTTGGATGTAGGCGCAGGAACAGGAATTTTAGCCCTCCAGATGGCTCAGCGTTCCTTTGCTGAAACCATTGATGCGTTGGAAATAGATGCTGATGCTTTCGAAGAATGTGTTGAGAATTTTGAAAATAGCCCTTGGGGAGATCGGTTGTTTTGCTACCATGCCAGTTTTCAGGAATTTTCTACTGAAATTGAAGATACGTATGACTTAATACTTTCGAATCCTCCTTATTTTTCTGAGAAACCTAAGTTCGATGAGAAGAATACACCTAGAGAAAAGGCTAGATTCCAGGAGCATTTAAGCTTCGAAGATCTGCTGTTGGGAGTATCAAAATTGTTGTCCGCTAGTGGATCCTTCAGTGTTGTTCTTCCCTTTTCAGAAGTGGAAAAATTCATTTCAGTGGCTAACGAATACCAGCTGTATCCGTCAAACATACTTAATGTAAGAGGTCAGCACGCTTCCCCGATAAAGCGAGCGCTTATCAAATTCAAGAGAAATAAAACTGAGCATATTAAAACTGAAGAATTGATTATTGAGCATTCCAGACATGAATATACCCAGGAATATATCGATTTAGTAAAAGATTTCTATTTAAAGATGTGATTTTTTAGGATTTAAGCAAAATAATAACAAAGCTTCATAAAAATTCAAAGATGTAATCGTTAAATTTGCAATTAAGACTATTAATTATGAAACAAGATACTTTTCAAGCCCCAGATTATTACAACATAGATGATTTATTGACTGAAGAACACCGCATGATTCGCCAGGCGGCGAGAGATTGGGTGAAGCGCGATGTTAGCCCTATTATAGAGGAAGCAGCTCAAAAAGCTGAATTTCCGAAGTCAATCATCAAAGGTTTGTCAGAAATAGGTGCTTTTGGACCATACATTCCAGAGGAATATGGTGGTGCTGGGCTGGATCAAATCTCTTATGGACTCATAATGCAGGAAATTGAGAGAGGAGACAGCGGAGTAAGATCTACGGCTTCGGTGCAATCGTCTTTGGTAATGTTTCCTATTTATGCTTATGGAACTGAGGAGCAACGCAAAAAGTTTTTGCCGAAATTGGCATCCGGTGAATTTATGGGTTCTTTTGGATTAACGGAGCCCGATCATGGATCCAATCCTAGCGGAATGACGACTAGTTTTGTCGATAAAGGTGATCATTATTTGTTGAATGGAGCTAAAATGTGGATTTCCAATTCACCATTTTGTGATGTGGCTGTGGTTTGGGCTAAAAATGAAGAAGGCAGAATTCATGGGTTGATTGTGGAACGTGGCATGGAAGGTTTTTCTACTCCAGAAACGCATAACAAATGGTCTTTGAGAGCTTCAGCCACTGGAGAATTGATTTTTCAGGATGTCAAAGTGCCTAAAGAAAACCTGTTGCCAGGTAAAAGTGGACTTGGAGCGCCATTGTCTTGTTTGGATTCGGCTCGTTATGGTATTGCCTGGGGAGCTATTGGTGCAGCGATGGATTGTTACGACACCGCTTTGCGTTATGCAAAAGAACGTATTCAATTTGGAAAACCTATTGCGGGCTATCAATTGCAGCAGAAAAAACTGGCTGAAATGATTACTGAAATCACTAAAGCACAGTTGCTGGCCTTAAGATTGGGGCAATTGAAAAATGAAGACAAAGCGACAACCGCTCAGATATCAATGGCTAAACGTAACAATGTAGACATGGCCATCAACATTGCAAGAGAAGCCAGACAGATTCTCGGTGGAATGGGAATTACAGGAGAATACAGCATTATGCGACACATGATGAACCTTGAAAGTGTAATTACTTACGAAGGTACCCACGATATTCATTTGCTGATTACCGGATTGGATATTACCGGGATTTCAGCGTTTAAATAATCAGATAGCATATTTCCAATAAAACTTTAAAATAAATAGCCAATGGAGGTGTAATCTCTATTGGCTTTTTAATTTTGCAAAAAATTAGAACATGCAGATACAGGAAATCAAAGCCAACTTAAAAGACCTAAGGTCACAACTAATCGGTCATCCTCTCTATAAAAGTGTAGAATCTCCGCAGGATTTACAGATTTTTATGAAACATCATGTCTTTGCAGTTTGGGATTTTATGTCGCTGTTGAAAACCCTACAGATTCAACTGACGTGCACCAGATCACCGTGGACACCCGTTGGGAATCCACAACACCGGTATCTGATTAATGAAATAGTTTTGGCCGAGGAAACCGATCTTAATGCCGAAGGTGAACGGCAAAGCCATTATGAAATGTATCTGGATGCTATGGAAAAAGCTGGCGCTTCGACAGAGAAAATTCAGGATTTTGTGGGTCAAATTCAGCACGGCACCGATGTTTTTTTGGTGATTGCCACGAGTGATTTACCCGAGAGCGTTAAGGAGTTTCTGCTCTTTACCTTTAACACCATCAAGGGAGGTAAGGCACACGAAATAGCAGCCTGTTTTACATTTGGACGGGAGGAGTTGATCCCTGACATGTTTACGTCTATCATTGGCGAGATCCAACAAAATTTCCCAGAAGAGGACCTGAGTTTGTTTAAATACTATTTTGATCGCCATATCGAACTCGATGAAGATGAACACGGCCCCATGGCTTTGGCGTTGATTGCTGCTTTATGCGGCGATGATGCTCAGAAATGGAGAGAAGTTGAAGTCTGCTCCCGTGAAGCTTTGGAAAAGCGATTGGGCTTATGGGACGGTATTGCTAAAGAAATTAATTATTATAAGGCGATAGCTTAAGAGAGGGAATGCAAAAATTCTCCCTTTTAAGTAGCTGTCTCAAAACCTAATTTTTTGTCGTTCTGAATTTATTTCAGAATCTTAAATCATTGATAATCAGTTTGTAATTAGACCTTGAAACAAGTTCAAGGTGACAAATCAAGTGTTTTGAAACAGCTACTACTTTTACTCACTTAGCTTTCCTAAGTTTGTTGAATTGATTAAGTTATTGATAATGCAAAGTATAAGTTTAGACCTCACAGTCCCGAAACGTTGGGGCTGTAGGATCTTGTGCGTTTTTGAAATAAGTTTTTTTAAACTTTACGGTTTCCCCGTAACATAAGTACGGTCGAACCGTAATTGTGAAAGAAAAATTAATAGTATGTTTATATAAGTTAAAATATCTGCCAATGAGATAGTTATAAAGATTTAAAAAAGAGAAAGCTCCTACAAGGTAGAAGCTTCTCCCGTAAAGGCATGAATACATACACTTCACTGTGCGTTGCAAATGTATTGGTTTTCATGAGATGAGCAACTTCTAAATTAAGAAGTATAAAAAATCCGATAAGATTAAAAACTACCACCAATAATTATTTAAAATGTATTAAAATGAAAAATTTATTTTTTGCACTAGCTTTTATGCTAGTAGGAACTTTTGCTTTTGCAAACACATTTGATAATGTTCCTTCTAATAATATTGATGAAGATTTTGGTATTTGTACAGTTACTATTGTTGAACAAAATAGCGATGGAACTACTAGTACTTATACATATCAATATGAAACATCAACAGCTCAAGATTGTTACAATTCTGCTCAGATGGTAATTGCTGCACACAACCGATAACAATAACTTAACCTTAGGTGTTTATTTAATTACCACCTAGGGTTTTTTTTAAAAACTCATGCTAAAAATATTTTTAAATGTATTGTTGCTATTTATTACGACGTCTTTATTCGGTCAAAAAACACCTTATTTTGAAGCTAAATATGATATTTATTACAATACCGATTTTCCACAAATAAGAAAAGGCCAATTACAAATTGACGTAGAAAAGAATCTTACTATATTTCATATAAGTAAAAATAATAATAGTAGTACTGAATCTAATTCTGCAATGACATCAACCCATTACGGATTGACTTATAACATTAAATATGATGATATAGAGAGCTTTATCGAAATCAATTTTAACAAGGAATACATTTTTTCTAAAGAAACTCATAGGAATAATATTTATTATGTAAGAGATACAATCTATGATTTTAATTGGAATTTGAATTATTCAGAGGAAAAGAAAATAGGCACTCTATTATGCAAAAAAGCAACTACATATTTTAGGGGCAGAAATTATACTGCTTGGTACGCCATAGAAATCCCTATAGGATATGGACCCTATAAATTTCACGGTTTGCCAGGTCTTATTGCGAAAATTAGTGATGATACTGGTACATTTATTTGGACATTAGCTTCTTATAAGGTGAATGCAGAGAAACCTCAATTTGAAAAAAATGACGAATTAAAACCCTTAATGAGTGCGAAAGAGTATTACGAAGAAGTAAGGTATCAATCAGTAACAGAAAAACAAACTATGCTCCAATCAAAATTGCCCAAAGGAATTAAATTAATATCAGTATCTTCTGATGCTAATGTAAGAAAGGGTATTGAAATCAAATTTGAATGGGAAGAAGAAATAAAAGAAGATTAGACTTTAGTCTAACAATAGTTATTATCTTTTTATTTCAGATTTTATGTTTTTCGCAAATTGTTATTTCTGGTTCGGTTAAAGATGAAAAAGATAATGTGTTTTCCGTAAGCGTTATCTTAAAAGACAGTTTGTCAAAATTTATCATAGAATATACCTATTCCGATAATGACGGTAATTACCAGCTAAAAATAAATAAATCTGGCAAGTTTAATATGCTATTCGCCTCACTTGGGTATCAATCCAAAACAGTCCCTATAGTCATTAGTCCAAATCAAGACAATCTTGAAATCGATGTAATTTTAATAGAAAAGTCTATGGATTTAGACGAAGTTATCATTCTAGCTGAGCGACCCATAAGAGTTCAAAACGATACTATTACTTTCAAATCCAAATATTTCACGGATGGAACAGAGCAAACCGTAGAAGATTTATTGCGTAGAATCCCAGGATTACAAATAGACAGTGAAGGCACGATAAAAGTGGGTAATCAAGAAATCGAAAAGTTGATGGTTGATGGAGATGATCTTTTTGAACGAGGCTATAAACTGCTTTCTAAAAATATGCCTGCGTATCCTATAGAAGAAGTAGAAGTATTAAAAAACTATTCCAACAACCGCTTATTAAAAGGGGTGGAAGACAGCGAAAAAGTAGCGCTTAACCTCAAACTCGATGAGAAATCCAAACGCATTTGGTTTGGAAATATAGAAGCAGGACATGGTAATGATGGGTTTTATGAGCTAAAAACCAATCTGATGAATTTTGGGAAAAAGAATAAATATTACTTCCTGACCAATTTCAACAGCACAGGTTACGATGCCACCGGAGATATTAATCAGTTGATTCGACCAATACGTTATAATGAACCTGCCAGCATAGGAGGCAATCAGCAGGTGCGAGACCTGGTTAGCTTAGCTCCGCCACAACTTAACTTTAAACGTCGAAGAACAAATTTCAATAATGCTGAGTTGGTTTCTCTTAATGCTATTTTTAATCCTACTGAAAAACTTAAGATCAAAACCTTAGGTTTCTTTAATGCCGATGAAACCGATTTCTTTCAAACCAATGTTCAAAATGTGACGCTAAATGATGTCAATTTTACGAATACAGAAAATTTTCAGCTGAAAAATAGAAAACTGGTAGGCTTTGGAAAATTAGATTTTGTCTACGATTTTTCAAAAACTGAAATGTTGGAAAGCACTACCAAATACAACAGTGGAAATTTTGATGATGATTCCAATTTACTTTTCAATGGGATTTCTACTCGAGAAGATTTGTCGCATACTAATACGTTGTTTGATCAAAAATTGAGTTATAGCAATAAGTTTAAGGAAAAAAAAGTATTTCTGCTCACTGGTCGTTTTATTGACGAAACGACACCACAAACTTACCGATTGAATCAATTCTTTTACGAGGATTTATTCCCGAATCAATCTGCGGACAACGTTAGACAAATCAGTAATAATAAAATGCAATACATTGGTGTAAATGCACATTTGTTGGATAGAAAGGCTAATGATGATTTATTCGAAGTGCAAGTGGGGAATGAATTGAGGATAGATCACTTGCAGACTAGTTTGGAGCTATTAGAGGATGATGTGGTTTCAAATCGACCCGATGGCTACCAAAACCAAACCTCTTACACGGTAAACGACTTGTATCTAAAATCTAAGTACAGATACAGTATAAATGATTTTGCGATCATAGGTCAGGTTAATTTCCATCAATTGTTCAATAGACTTGAAATAGCCAATACTTCAGAAAGTGAATCTCCCTTTTTTATTAACCCAATCTTGAGTTTAGACTGGAAAATCAATGATAAAAACAAACTGCGTTCTGCTTACTCCTACAATAGGACCAATGCAAAAATATTAGATGTATATTCAAATTTTGTATTAACAGGTTTCAGGCCTTTTAATAGAGGAACAGGCGAATTCAATCAATTAGATGCTACCTCGTTGACTTTTAATTATGAACTTGGGAACTGGAGTAGTCGATTTTTCGCAAACACATTTGTGTTATACAGTCAGAATCATGATTTTTTTAGTACCAATACATTTATTGATCAAAACTTTACTCAATCCAGCAAAATTTTGATCCAGGATAGAGAGTTTATCAGTATTAATACAAAGGTGGATTATTACTTGAAGTTCATTTCTTCCAACATCAAACTGGACCTGAGTTACAGTCAATCTGAATTTAAAAATATTGTGAATGATTCCGATCTTAGACAAGTAGAATCGACTACCATTGGTTATGGTCTGGAATTGCGTTCTGGTTTTACAGGATGGTTTAACTACCATTTGGGGACTAAGTGGACTAATAACGAGATACGAACAACTATTCAAAATTCGTTTACAGATAATGTAAGTTTTTTGGACTTAACTTTTATTTTAAACAAGAGGTTCAACATTCAGATGGAGTCCGAGCGATACGAATTCGGAAATATTAATCAGGACAATGTGTATTATTTTGCCGATTTAGAAGCTCAGTATAAATCAAAAAAAGACAAGTGGACGCTTGGACTGAGTGGAAAAAATCTTTTCAATACTAGGCAGTTTAGAAATTTCAATATTAGTGATATTGGTTCTACAACTACTACTTATAGGCTACTGCCAAGGTATGTCTTATTGAAGGCTTTGTATAGATTCTAAATATCGGTTTCTCAAAGCCTCTCAAAAATAAGACGAAACTGTAATTCTAAACATTAGGTAAAATATGGATTATAATTTTCCGGACAACTATCTTTAATTCATCCAAATAAATTATTTTAACTTTTAACTACTCACTAATCCTCACTCGGCGCTAGTTCAACAACAAGCCCTTCAAGATCATCTGTTATGGGAATCTGGCAGCTCAAGCGGCTGTTGTCTTCCACATAAAAAGCTTCAGCAAGCATGGCTTCTTCATCGTCTTCTTTTTCTCTGAGTTCGGTTTCAGATTGAACGTAACACTGGCAGGACGCACACATCGCCATGCCGCCACAAATGCCAATCGTACCTTCCGGCGCGAGTTCATAAGAACGAATCACTTCCATTAAGTTCATGGCCATGTCTGTAGGTGCATCTACTTCGTGTGAAGTGCCTTCCCGATCTATAATTGTAATTTTTACATCCATTGTTGTAACGATATTCAGAGTGGTAAAACTATTTAATCTGAAGGGATTCTCAGGTGACCACAATCAGTTTTAAATGAAGTTTAAAATTAAGACCTCAAAGGTTTTTGAAACCTGTGAGGTCTTGAAAATTTAATCGTAATAAAATAACTATAATGGTTAATCAATACTTCTAATCACAGATTTTGGTGCTTCTTTTTTTGTGCCATCAAATCCAGTAACGCCGCCAACTGTAGTGTATTTCATGACATTACGCTTATTGGGATGGATTTTTGAAAACGCACTTTGACACATCAAAGTAGCTTCATGAAAACCACACAAAATAAGTTTTAATTTTCCAGGATAAGTATTTACATCACCAATGGCATAAATGCCTGGAATGTTGGTTTGATAATCTAAGGTATTATCTACTTTGATGGCATTTTTCTCTATCTCTAATCCCCAATCTGCTATTGGTCCTAGTTTTGGTGATAATCCAAAAAGAGGAATAAAGTAATCTGTCTCTAAACTAAAATCTTCTTCAGGATTGTTGTTTTTTCTGATGGAAACTGACTCTAAATGATCTTCACCGTTCACATCGACAATCTCAGCTGGAGTAATCAATTTTATTTTTCCAATATCTTTCAATTCTTTTACTCGATCTACAGATTCTAGCGCCCCTCTAAATTCATTTCGTCTATGCACTAAAGTCACTTCAGAAGCCACATCAGCAAGATAGATACTCCAATCCAGCGCAGAATCTCCACCTCCAGCGATGACTACCGATTTATCTCTAAATTTTTCTGGATCTTTTACCATGTAGTGAATCCCCTTATTTTCAAATTTTGAAATATTATTAATGGGTGGTTTTCTGGGTTCAAAGCTTCCAAGCCCACCTGCGATGGCTACTATTGGAGCATGATGTTTAGTACCTTCATCTGTAGTTACTATAAAGCTACCATCTTCCTGCTTTTCTATATCTTGAGCTCTTTCTCCAAGTGTGAATCCTGGTTGGAAGGACTTGATTTGTTCCATTAAATTATCCACAAGTTGCCCGGCTTTAACTTCTGGAAAACCTGGAATATCGTAGATAGGTTTCTTAGGGTATAATTCAGAAAGTTGACCCCCTGGTTGAGGTAAGGCATCTATAATGTGACATTTTAGTTTTAATAATCCTGCTTCAAATACGGTAAAAAGCCCCGTAGGTCCCGCTCCAATAATTAAAATATCTGTTTTGATCATATCAAAATCTACTAAACGTTTTTAACTTAAATTCTATGCTATTTGATTAGCTTTTATGTTGATGACCTCTTTGATTTGAGGTGCATGTTTTTTTATTGTCATTTCCACACCAGACTTCAATGTCATCTGGTTGACAGTACAATCCACACAAGTTCCCATCAATTGAACTTTTACAAGTGAATCATCCTCAATAGAAATAAGCTCAATGTCTCCACCATCACTTTTAAGGAAAGGACGAATTTCATCTAAAGCTACTTCTATTGTTCTTCTTAATTCTTGACCTGTCATCATAATTACTTATTTTTTACAGCACTACATCCTGCCATAGTTGTGATCTTTATAGCTTCGGTAGGCGGTAAGTTTTTATTTCTTTTTACCACTTCTTGAACAGTGTTTCTCGTCAATTCTGCAAAGGATTCACTTAGCAAAGTTCCGTCTTGCAAGGCAGCCGGGCGACCTATATCACCAGATTCTCTCAAACTCTGCACTAATGGAATTTCTCCTAAAAATGGAACGCCTAAATCTTCTGAAAGATATTTAGCTCCTTTCTCTCCAAAAATGTAATATTTATTATCTGGCAACTCATCAGGAGTAAAGTAAGCCATGTTTTCACAGATACCGAGAACTGGAACGTTTATGCTTTCCTGTTGAAACATAGATACTGCCTTTTTGGCGTCTGCTAGTGCAACATTTTGGGGGGTACTAACTATTAATGCGCCGGTGATTGGCATAGATTGCATGATCGATAAGTGAATATCTCCTGTGCCTGGAGGTAAGTCAACCAATAAAAAATCAAGTTCACCCCAGTCCGCATCAAAAATCATTTGGTTAAGAGCTTTAGCCGCCATAGGTCCTCTCCAAATTACAGCCTGGTCTGGTTTTGTAAAAAAACCAATGGAAAGTAACTTCACTCCGTAATTTTCAATGGGTTTCATTTTGGATTTCCCATCCTTAGTTACCGATAGCGGTTTTTCGTTGGCTACGTCAAACATGATTGGACCAGAGGGTCCGTAAATATCAGCATCCAGCAATCCAACTTTAAAACCTAATTTGGATAAGGTAACAGCTAGATTGGCAGTGACTGTAGATTTTCCTACACCGCCTTTACCAGAAGCAACTGCTATAATATTTTGAATACCGGGAATTGGTTTTCCTTTAATTTCGTTGACGTTTTTCTTCTCCGGAGCTTCAACTGTAATCTTTACTTCAACTTTCGCTTTTTCATAAACGTGCTCGTGGATAGCTTTCATTATATCTACTTCAGCACGCTTTTTTATGTGTAAGGCAGGAGTTGAAAGTTTAAGATCTACAACCACTTCATCGCCAAAAGTGACTATGTTTTGTAAAGCACCACTTTCCACCATATTTTGACCTTCACCAGCGACAGTGATTGTCATCAGAGCCTTTTTAATGTCGTCTTTATTGAGTTTCATACACTTATAAAAATTCTAATTAAGATTTAATCTAAATGCAAATATACAAGTTAATCATCTATTTGCTTATTTTATAAGCTATTTTACAAGATTTCTTAGGGATAAATTAACGTGTTGAAAAGTTTAGAGCTAAATCTTATCTTATTAGAGAACCAGCAAATTGCAACCTCGAATATCACTTTGATCAAAACGTCCTAAAATTTCAAATTCTGTTGCATTGATTTGCTTGCCAAGATCTTGAGTGGCGATAAAGGGGCAGGAGTCGAAATTGGCCAGATCAATTACATTTATTCCACCTGTGCTTCCAAGGCCGAGATAGCAAAAGGGATCTTCGGTATCTCTGATCATGATTTTCATGTGTGCAGGACACTGGAACTTGCTTTGCCCTTTAGAATAGGCCTGAGACAGGAGTTCTGTCATTCCATATTCGCTGTGAATATTTTTCATTCCAAACCCTTTAGAAAGGATAGCATGAAGCTCTTTACGAATCATTTCTTTACGTCTGCCTTTCATTCCCCCTGTTTCCATCACAATGCTATGCTTCAATTGAAATTTTTTCTTTTCAACCAAATCTAATAGGGCAAACGAAACTCCTATGAGTAGTATGTTATGTCCAGTATCGTCTAGTTTTTGAAGTGTTTCCGAAAGCTGTTCTATTTCATCTAAATAAAAGCCACTCTCTTTAAATTTGCTTTTTTTTATAAAATGATCTACCATATAAATCAGCGAAGACCCCTCTCTTTCTAGGTAGGAAGGCAGTAAGCCTAAAATGACATAGTCTTCTATAGGACCATAAGCTTCTTCAAAAGTATGGATAAAGCTATCCTCATAAACCTTGAGGTCCTTAACGTAATGGCGACTTTGTTGTTGACCTGTGGTTCCACTGCTCAAAAAAGTCATTTCAGGAGTAAACTCTTTCGTTTTGACCTGGTGAGTCTTAAAGAATTCAATGGGTAAAAAAGGGATTTCCTTTAAGGTTTGAACCTTATGTTCATTGATGTTTAAGTAACTACAAAATTCCTTATAAACAGAATTATACTGAATTTGTTCCTTAAAAAGCTTTAGAGCTATAGTTTCAAAATCTTTTTCTGATTGTATTGAAAAAGGAAAGGCAGAAGTCATATACATCAATTGACTTCAAAAGTAATAAAAAAACACACTGTAGAAAGGGTGCTTTAGTTTTAAAAGTATTTCAGTTTAGTTTATAACAATCTTTTTCGTAATAAAAGAGGCTCCCTGAATTACTCTTACAAGGTAAACCCCAGTATTGAGGTCTGATACATTTATAGATCCCAAAGCTTTTGAAGTTAACACGCGTTGTCCAAGCATATTGAAAAGCTGAACTTCCAAGTCAGCAGTTATTGAAGATTCAACAGTCAACATTCCATTAGATACTGGGTTTGGATAAATTTTAATGCTGGTGGAGTCAAAATTATTTAGACCTAAAGTTGTAGTAAAGGTTCCGATTGGCCATGGATTTGTGGCAGCACCTTGTGAAGTGTCATCTTCATTTTCACCAGGACCGCTAAACTCCCAATTGTTGAGTACAAATGTTGCCCCATCTGGCCCTGAATTGTTAAGCCTATAGGCCCAACCATCTGTATATTCCCATGCTTCATCAGTCCCATCAGTATCTATATCTCCAAAAGTATCTATGACTTCTCCATTTTGAAAAAGTTCTACAGCATCATCGCCATTGTTGTTGGCTACATTGGACGTGTAATCTGGATCAAACCCGAAAAACGCATTAAAATTAGGTTGTTCTGAAGCGATGTAGATATAGTTTCCAACAGAAGCAGCAACATTTGGAAAAGTAAATTCTTGCCCATCTGAACCACCACCATTATTGGCACTTCCCACTCCAAAAACGCTCAAATCTGAAATATCTCTAATCACAAAGAGCTCAATAACCTTAGGCGTTCCTCCAGTTAAAGGCCCATCAAAAACTCCAGTAATCACCATATCGCTGGTCAACTCTCCCAATACATTACCACTAAGCGCTATAGTTTCTGAAGTTGCATTAGCACTACTTACCTCCAAACTTCCAGAATAGGGGCCTTCGGTAAGTCCGCTTGCTAATCTTACATATACAGTAGCACTAGCATTGCCACCAGTCTGAAGAATATCTACAGAAGTCGTAAATCCTGTACCCGTAGATAGGGAGACTTCAAAATTTTCAGAGACAGATATATTGATATCATCAATTAAAAATAGTCCTTCGACTCCAAAGCTTTCTTCTTCTGATGGACCCTCGCCTAGGTCGTAATTTAAACCCAAAATATCTCCAGTTTGGACATCGAGTAGAGGTGAGACAGAAAGCACCTCTCCGCTCACGTTGACATTTTCTGTCAATCCATCAGCTACTGCGGTTATATCCCCATCATAAAACCCTGCAGATAAACCTGTCTGTAATCTTACGAAAATTTCAGTAGCGGGAACTTCTCCACTAGTTTGTGTTAAGGTTAGGGAGTTTGAGAATGTGCCTTGAGACGTTAGCGAAAGTTCAAAATTTGCAGGAGAGGAGACGCTGAGGTCCTCGGTGAGATTTAAGCCTTGAACAGTGAATGATCCTTCAGCATTGATGGGATCAAAATTTCCTTCAAAATAAAATAAGCCAGCAACATCTGCACTGGTTACTATGGAAGCATTTCCGCTTCCAGTAGGACTAAACGTCCCAAAGGGCACCACAGTATCAAATCCATCTCCTCCGTTACAAAGGCCTTCTCCATCTAAAATGCCAACACCGCCAAAAAGCCAGTTTGCAGGATTAAAATTACCTGCATTTGGAGTGGCACCATTTAATCTATAGGTGTAGCTATCCAAGTGATCCCAGGCAGTATTGGACCCGTCAATTCCATCTTCTCCAAACCTATCGATGACTACATTATCTGGGTTGCTAATTTGGAAACCATCATTGCCATTACTGTTTATAGAACCATTGACAAGAACATTAGCTGTGATACCAAATTCTTGTAGGAGAATAGTCTCGTCATTTGTAATGTAAACAAAATCATCATTTACAGTTCCTAAAGCTGAAATATCAATATTGGTGGTAAATCCACCTCCATTAGACTGTCTTACGATGTTCCAACCTGCAAAATCGACACTACCCTCTACATATATTTCCAGAGTTCTACCATCGGCACCAGGGCAGGTAGAATCTATATAACCTGTTATAATAGGATTCTGCGCAAAAGCAAAAGAGGAGAGTAATAAAATAAGTAAAAAAGTAATTTTTTTCATAATAGTTTCTTTAAAGCTTACTTAAAAATAATACATTTTTTATAAAAATAAAAGTCTTCTTATCACAATATCAATGAATTAACGCTTTGGTAAACTTGAAATCCAGTAAGAGAAGGAGCTTTCAAAATTCAAAATAGACAAGGTTAAGACAGTATTAATAAACCGAGAATCTATTAATCTTAATGAAATCTTTTGTTAACATCGAGATAACATCGACAGGAGGCTTGAAACTTAGATTTGCGTCAAAATTAAAACAGGAATGCACAAACGATTAGTTATAATTTTAAGCTTAATATCTGCTATAGGTTTTTCTCAAAATTCTAATAAAGGGACTCTCGTCGGAAAATTACTTGATAAAGATTTAGGGAATCAATCTTTACCATTTGCTAATGTTCAAATAAAAGGAACCTTAAAAGGGGCTACAACGGATTTTGATGGTTTATATAAAATTGAAAACTTAGATCCTGGAACCTATACGGTCGTTTTTAGTTTTGTTGGGTATACTTCTGTGGAAGTTCCCGATGTAGAAATTGTTGCTGATAAAGTCACAGAAGTGAATACGACTTTGACATCCAGTGCTGCCTCTCTTCAAGAAGTGGTCATTACTACTGTATCTAGAAAAGATTCTGAAGTTGCTCTTCTGTTAGAGCAAAAAGGAGCTATAAGTATTAAGGAAAGTATAGGGTCTCAGCAGTTAGCTAAATTGGGAGTTTCCGATGCAGCAGTGGCTACCACTAAAATTTCTGGGGTCTCCAATAGTGAAGGCTCAGGCGATATTTATGTAAGAGGTTTGGGAGATCGGTACTTACTAACCACCCTAAATGGATTGCCTATTCCATCGGATGATGTAGAAAAGAAGAATATCGATTTAAGTTTATTTCCTACTAGACTGGTTCAGAATATTTCCATCAGCAAGGCTTATTCTGTCAATATGTATGGTGACCAGGCTTCGGGAAATGTAGATATCACTTCTAGAGAATTAGTTGGTAATGAAGAGTATTCACTAGGTTTTTCTACGGGGATCAATACAGAAGCCGTTGGAGCAAATGATTTTAAACTAGGAGCTTATCAAAGTGATGTTAACCTAGGATTTTATAATAACTATCCCAACAATTTTGATGCGTTAACTCAGCAAAGCTGGAATACAGAATCTGTAGAGGCTCCTGTCAATCAAAATTTCAACTTTACTGCAGGTAAAAAGTTCGGAGATAAGTTTAGAACTTTAGTGACGGCTTCTCAAAAATCTAAGTTCGAGTTTAGATCAGGAACTTTTCAGGAATACGATAACAATAACTTTAGAGATGGTTTTACCGATGTAGAAGAGTACAGAAAAGAGGTAACAACTTCTGCTTTGTTGGATTTGAGTTACAGATTTAACGATAAAAACAAAGTCAAATTTACTAGCTTATTTGTTAATAAATTATCTGGGCAGGTTTTTGAAGCTGGAAGAAATGGAGAGGGCGTTGTCTTCGACGAAGTGGATCCTCAATCAGAATTGAATCAATTTATAAGAGATCAAAATATCAAGAAAACCCAGCTGTGGGTGAATCAACTTATTGGCGAAAGTGAAATGGGAGTTCACAATATTGATTGGGCTGTTGGTTTAAACACCGTCAATGCCGATGAACCTAACCGAATCAGAAATGAGATAAACTTTACCGACACCAGAGTAGAGTTAGGGAGAACGGGTGGTTTTCAGCAACGTAAAAGTAATCAAATCATAGACGATTACGAAGTGAATGCAAGAATCAATGACTCCTTTAAAGTCACAAATTTAAAAGAAGAGGAAAACGATTTTGGATTGAAAGTGGATGTTGGTGGTAACTTCAGATTCAAAGAAAGAGATTTCGCTTCACAGTTTACTGGGATCCAAGAAACCAATTTAAATAACGTTAACCCACCAAGCATAGATGATTTATCATCCGTATTTACTTTGGATAATGTAGAAAATGGATTGTTGGCTTACGTATCGCAACAGCCAGATTCCTATTTAGGCGAACTTGAAAGCTTAGGGGCTTATGCACTTTTTAACTACAAAATGGAAAAATGGAATTTCAATTTCGGTGGACGTTTTGAATCCAATACTATAAATGTAAATTGGAATGTTAATAATTTTCCTGGAAGAATAGGAGCTGCTGTAAAGGAATACGAAAACTTCCTCCCTAGTTTGAATTTAAAATATGAGCTTAATGATAATAACAACTTAAGACTTTCTGCAAGTAAAACCATTACGTTACCAGAATTCAAAGAAATCTCTCCTTTCGAATATGTTTCACCAAACGGACAAGTGACTAGAGGGAATCCTAACCTAGAGGCCAGTGAAAATTACAACTTAGACTTAAAGTGGGAAATGTTCCCTTCCAATGGGGAGCTTATATCTGTCGCTGGTTTCTACAAGCAAATCAATGACCCTATCAACAGAGTTTTAACGAGAGGTGCTGCAGGTATTTTCTCTTACTTCAACTCTGGTGAACAAGCAGAAATTTACGGTCTTGAACTAGACACAAAACTGGATGTGATAGCACGAGATAAAGATTTAGGTTATATGGTTAACGTCAACTTTAATGCAACTAGAATGTGGCATGAACAAGATCTCAAAGAAGTTTTTGAAATTATAAATGGAGAAAATAGATTGACTAGAACGTTTAGATACAACGGTAAAACCAAAACAGATCTACAAGGAGCTTCAGATTGGATTTTTAATGCCAATACTACTTTTGAGACCACTGGAGAGAATCCATTTGTAGCCAATATTTCAGCTAATTATGCTTCTGAGAAAATATTTGCTTTAGGAAATCCAGACAACCAAGTGAATCCCGACGAGTTTTTTAATGAAGAAATACGGGAGCAAGGCTTTGTCGTTTTAAATGCAGTATTGAGAAAAGACATCAATGAAAACCTAAGTGTTCAACTTATAGGTAAAAATCTTTTGAATCCTCAAATTGAAAGGACTCAAACCATAAAACCCCTTAGTACGGGTGTTTCAAGAGAAGAAGTAGTTAGATCTTATACTAGAGGGGCGCAACTATCTATAGGGTTTAATTATAATTTTTGAACTTAAACTTAATATAAAAATAACACTTAAACTTAGAAACATGAAAACAACAATGAAATCTTTAACTTATTTTTTCGCATTGGCTTGCTTTACTTTAGTAGCATCAAGCTGCAGTAGTGACGATGATGTTCCTGTTGGTCCTGAACCAGGTTCTGAACTTGAATTGGAAGGGAGTATTTCCTCCGATGTAGCTTTAGATTCTAGCCTCGAGTATACTTTAAATGGAACTTTAAGTGTAGAAGCGGGAGCTAGCTTAACCATACCTGCAGGAACAAATATTGCTACAGGAACAGGGACAGATGTTTATATTATCGTTCAAAAAGGTGCGACTATTGATATTGCGGGGACACCATCTAATCCAGTGATTATGAGCCCAGCGAGTTCAGGATCTTGGGGTGGTTTAGTAATCGCCGGAAACGCAGAAACTACTGAAGGTATAGATGCTATAGCAGAAGTAGGTGGAATTCTTTACGGAGGCGCCAATGCGGAGGATAATTCTGGTAGCGTTGAGTATTTGATTTTAAGACAAACGGGAGCACAAATTAATGCAGAATCCCAATTTAACGGTCTTACGCTTTATGCTGTTGGAAGCGGAACCACATTAAATAATATCGCCATTTTTAATGGACAAGATGATGGTGTAGAATTTTTTGGAGGATCTGCAAATCTTACTAACTTTTATGCTGAAAACCTACAAGATGATGCTGTAGACTGGACCGAAGGTTGGAACGGAGTCCTAACAAATGCCTACGTACTTCATACCGATGAAAACTTTTCTACTGCAGTAGAAGCTGACGGTATAAATGGAAATCCAACTTTGACCAATTTTACTGCAATATCTACAGTCGGAGGAACAGCCTTACAATTTAAAGTAGAATCTGGAGCAACTATTACAGGACTTTCTTTATCAGGTTACGGAACTTCCGTTGATATGAGAGACAATGGTGCACTTTCTAACGTGCAAATTGAAGGCGAAAATGCTGATCCTAACTTACCTTACACTGGTCCAGCAACTGTAAATGTTAGTGATTTTGATTGGGCAACTGAAGCCAATAGCAACGTCAATAACGTGTTGAGTGGTGAGATTACAGGTAACGTTACTTTAGACTCAAGTATAAGCTATAGCTTACCAGGTGTCCTAAGTGTTGAATCTGGTGCTACATTAACTATCCCAGCAGGAACAACAATTACAACAGGTACTGGAACAGATGTCTATATGGTAGTTCAAAAAGGAGGAACAATCAATATTAATGGTACTGAAACTAGCCCAGTAGTTATGGCTCCAAGTGGAGAAGGAGCTTGGGGAGGTTTGGTGATTGCTGGAAAAGCTGAAACTACTGAAGGAATTGATGCAATCGCAGAAGTAGGAGGGATAGTATATGGTGGTACTGATGTTGAAGATAATTCAGGAACTATCACTTACTTAATCCTAAGACAAACAGGTTCTCAAATTAACGCTGAATCTCAGTTCAATGGTTTAACGCTTTATGCGGTAGGCAGTATGACTACCTTAGAAAATATTGCAGTGATTGGTGGACAAGATGATGGTGTAGAGTTCTTTGGAGGATCTGCTAATCTTACCAATTTTTATGCTGTAGATACTGAAGATGATGCAGTAGACTGGACTGAAGGTTGGAACGGAGTTTTAACCAATACATTTGTAAAACATACGCTAGAGAACTTTTCTACAGCAGTAGAAGCTGACGGTATAAATGGAAACCCAACCATTATTAACTTTGCAGCAGTTTCAGAAACAAATACGGGAACAGCATTACAATTTAAAGCTAATTCAGGAGCAACAATTACTGGTTTGTCTCTTACAGGATATCAAACAATTATTGATATGAGAGATGATGGGCCATTAGAAAATGTTGTAATTGATGGTGCTACAGGAGATCCAAGTGTTGTTTATGACACAGCAACAGTTGTGGAATCAGATTTCAGTTGGGCAACTAACTAATTATTCTTTTACTACCAATTAGCCGAAAGCTGCTCCATTTGGAGCAGTTTTTTTTGTTCCTAATTCCAATTTAAATTTACAATGTCGCATAAATAAATTGAATTGCTTTTTAGGTGATTGAAGTTAAAATAATTAGCATAGCCTTAGCTTCAGTACTTATATTTTAAAAAATAAAACGAAAAAAGCCAGTGCCGAATTCGTTTTGGTAAAACGATTTATTAGGGCATCACAGTTTTAAATTGGTATTAACCTTAACTTTATGCTAATATTCGATTTGCTAAATTTGTCAATATCAAAACTTAAACTACATGAAGAAATCTGACATCACTATCCTTGTTGTAGACGACGATCCGGATATTTTGGAAATATTGAGTTACAATCTCAATGCTGAAGGTTACAAAGTGATTACTGCGGAAGATGGCGTCCAGGCTGTAAAAAAAGCTAAAAAGAAAAAGCCTCATTTGGTAATTTTGGATGTGATGATGCCAGAGATGGATGGTATAGAGGCCTGCGAACAAATTAGAGAGACCAAAGGCCTAGAAAACACCGTCATTACCTTTTTAACGGCTAGAGGAGAAGATTATTCTCAAATGGCAGGCTTCGATGCGGGTGCAGACGATTATATAACCAAACCTGTAAAGCCTAAAGTGTTGATGAGTAAAGTAAAAGCTTTGCTTAGACGGTTTAAGTCCAATGCTTCTGAGGAAAACATCTATAAAATCGGGGGTATCGTGATCAACCGCGATGAGTATAAAATTTCCAGTGATGGTGTAGAAATGACTTTACCAAGAAAAGAATTTGAATTGCTATCTTTACTCACTTCAGAACCTAATAAAGTATTTAAAAGAGATGATATTTTGAACACCGTTTGGGGAAATGAAGTGGTGGTTGGTGGAAGAACCATCGATGTCCACATTAGAAAATTGAGAGAAAAATTGGGCGACGATAAATTCAAAACAGTGAAAGGCGTTGGCTATAAGTTTGTACATGAATGAGTAAAAAATTCAAAAGGTCTTATAAGTTTGCGCTAAATACCTCTACGTATATCACCATTTTCTTAACTGGCCTCATTGCGTTATATGAGCATATTAAATTAGAAATCGACTTGACTTCTATTTTTATTTTTGCTCTAGTCTGTTTTTTATTTTCCTTTTTAATTATCCAATTAAGAATAGAGTATTTTATCTACAAACGGGTAAAATCCATTTACGATAGTGTCTCTATACTAGACCAAACGGCAGTTGGTAACCGAAGAGTGACATCAGATATCAAAACTCTTACCGAGGAAGTAGAGCGATTTGCCAAAGGAAAAAAACTGGAGATTGAAACCCTTAAAGTAAGAGAAAACTACAGAAAAGAATTTATAGGAAATGTTTCTCACGAGCTCAAAACTCCCTTATTTACTGTTCAAGGCTATATTCTAACGCTTCTTGACGGAGCGTTAAAAGATAAGAAAGTAAGAAAAAAATACCTTAGTAGAGCTAGTAAAGGGGTAGATCGATTAATTTATATCGTGAAAGATTTGGATATGATCACCAAATTAGAAACTGGTGACCTCAATCTTTATCTTGAGACTTTCGATATTGTTGAGCTGATCCAGAATGTCTTTGATCTGTTAGAAATGAAATCTACCAAAAGAGAAATCAGTCTTACATTCGATAAAGACTACCCGCCAATCTTTGTTAAAGCAGATAAAGAACGAATTCAACAAGTGATTACCAACCTCATTGTGAATTCAATTAAATATGGAAAAAAAGGGGGCACTTCCGAAATCAGTTTAGAAAAACTGAAAGGGGACAAAGTCATGTTTAGAGTGACCGATAATGGAGAGGGCATAGAAAAGGAAAATATTCCACGCCTTTTTGAGCGTTTTTTCAGGGTAGATAAAACAGGATCAAGACGAGAAGGAGGTTCTGGCTTAGGCTTATCTATTGTGAAACATATTATTGAGGCTCACAATGAACAAATCTTTGTAGAAAGCGTCTATGGTATCGGTAGCGAGTTTTCCTTTACCCTTCCAATGTCCGACGAAATGTCTGAAGAGGAAATCGAAGACGCTGGTCAGTTTTAAAACCAGAATACTGACGTATCCTCTCGAGGTCTGAAACCTTAAAATCTTCCTGATTTGAAAAAGGAGCAATGCCTAGTTTTTCAAGCCGCTTAGCCAGATATTCTTGTTCTCCCTGATGAGGTGTAGGGATAAAAAAGGCTTTCTTCCCTAAACAAGCGAGATCCATAACAGAGGAATAACCCGATCTGCAAATCACTACTTTGGTTCTGCAAACCAGTGAATTGAGTTCTTCAGAATTTAAGTGATTGTAAAACCTAAGATGAGGTAAATCTTTCAATTCTTCCTGATCATAAACTCCTCGTACGATCACACAGGTTTTGGATTTTAAGTTTGAAAAGGCTTGAATCAATTTTTTTTCAAAGTGAGTTCGAAGAGGTTCCGGTCCGGAAATAACGGCCAAATAATCTATGTATTCTTTATGTTCCAATTTGGAAAATCTGCTTAAAATTCCAATCGTTTTCACTGGGACTTTAACTTTATGATATTGACTAAGAACGCCACTCAAATTTGGAGATGAATCTGTGTCTGGAACCCAAACTTCAGAAAATCTATTTAAACTTTTGGCATTGAAATGAGATGAGCTGTATGAAAATAAACCTGCTTTGAACTGAAGTTGATGACAGATGATAACCGACTTTACATTTTCCGAAAAAGTACCAAATCTGTGGTCTGCAACTATTAAGTCTACTTTATGCTTTTTGACGAAAGCCTCCACTAGTTTCTCATCTTTTAAAGCTCTTTTCTGCAGTCCAAAACCTTGCAGGATCAATTTTAGATAAAAGAAAAATCCAAAAGTAGAATAGGTGACATTGCTAGAATTTAATTCTAAAACATCCAGCTCTGGAAATTCGTCTTTTAGTAATTGTAACGCATCCCCATCGGATGCAATGCTGACCTTAGAGCCTTGTTTCAGAAAATGGCGGATTACGGGCACACATCTACTGGCGTGGCCAAGACCCCAGTTGAGAGGTGAAACTAGAACATGGTTTGGAAAGTGCAAAATAGAAGGTTTTGTGTATTGGTAAATTTAGTTAATTTTACACGAAAATTTCAGCGAAAGTGGGGAGTAAAAATAAACTAAAGCGATTTCAGGATAACGAGGTATTTGCGAATGTCATTCAACCTTTAAGATCTGAAATTGTAGAAGAGGAGTTCCAATTTAAAGGGAAATGGAAACGTGATTTTTTCAAAAATGATAAGCCTTTAATCTTAGAATTAGGCTGTGGGAAAGGAGAATATACCTTGGGGCTTGCTGAAAGAAATAAAGACTGTAATTATCTAGGAATAGATATAAAAGGGGCTAGATTTTGGAGAGGTGCCAAAACAGCTTTGGAAAACGATATGCCCAATGTAGGGTTTTTGAGAACTCAAATCGAGTTAGTCGATCAGGTCTTTGCTGAAGGCGAAGTGGATGAAATCTGGATCACTTTTCCCGATCCACAAATCAAATGGAAACGCACCAAGCATAGGATGACCAATCCTGAGTTTTTAAACAAATACAAGCATATTTTGACTAAGGAAGGGATTATTCATCTAAAGACGGATAGCGAATTTATGCATGGCTATACATTAGGAATTTTAGAAGGTTTAGGACACGATATTTTATATGCTCACCATAATATTTACGTAAATCATGAAGCTCCAGAAGAGGTTGTAGGGATTCAGACTTTTTACGAGCAGCAGTACCTGGATAAGAATAAATCGATAACTTACTTGAAATTTAGACTTAAACCTTAATCTTGGAGTATTTTCAAATCTATGTATTAACCTACCTTGCCGCTTTCATCGGTGTGGTTCCGCCGGGTTTAGTCAACATGAGCGTAGCTAAAACCTGTTTAGAAAGAGGGCGTAGAAATGGAAGTTTGATGGCTTTAGGGGCTTCTTCAGTAGTGTTATTTCAGGCTTTATTAGCTGTTTTAATTTCAAAATATATTTTTTCACATCCTTATGTGAAAAGTGTGTTCCTTAAAACTGGTATTGCGATATTGATATTGATGTTTATTTATTTTCTGCTTTCAGCCAATCGAAAGAAAAATCAGCAAAACATTAAAAAAAGAACAGGGACCAAAAGCTTTTTTACTGGGATTTTAGTGTCCTCTCTTAATATCTTCCCCATACCTTACTTTGTTCTTATTTCTACTTTATTAAGCAATAATTTCGAGATAAAGTTCAGTATTATGAACGATATTTTCTTTGCGATAAGTGCAGCCCTAGGGACGTTAACCACGCTTTACCTGTACGTCATTTTTATCATGAAAATAGATGGGAAGACAGAGTTATTTAAGAGGTACTCCAACTATTTCATGGCGGCTTTGATGCTGGTTCTAATTATCATTACTATTGCTAGATTATATAATATGTAAATCATGGCTAACTCAGATTTTTTTGAAAAGGTTTATGAAGTTGTGGCTTTGATTCCTGAAGGAAAAGTAACTAGTTATGGAGCTATAGCCAAAGCGATAGGAGCTGCCAAAAGTTCTCGTACAGTTGGATATGCGATGAATGCTTGCGTAAAATTAGATCGAGATCTACCAGCGCATAGAGTTGTGAATAGAAATGGGGTATTAACGGGTAAGCATCATTTTCCAGGTCAAGGCGTTATGCAAAAGCTTTTGGAAGAAGAAGGCTTGGAGATAGAGAACGATCAAATAAAAAATTTTAAAAATTATTTTTGGCAGCCCCCTGTAAATCAGAGTTTTGAGAGTTAATTTTGATTTTAATAAAACTTTAGCTTTCTTATTGTTTTGATAATTGGACTTAAATCTTATATTTGAATCAGGATGAAGTTTTTCATAATAGATTGATTAATTAGCAGAGCCTCGGGTTTTTATAAAACCGGGGTTTTGTGTTTTTAGAAACCTTATTTTTCCCACTTTCCGATTTCTTTTTCACAAGACTTTAAAATATTTTAGCAAAGCTTTAGTTTTACACACATGAGGCGATATCTTTTAGGTGTGTTTTTATGTATTGGATTCTCTTCCCTATTTGGACAGTCGGGGATAGTCGTAAAAACTTTTCCCATAAAAGATACCATACAGCTAGAAGAGGTAAGTATAAGCCCATTCCAATTTAAAGTTCAGTCTACAGATAGCCTAGCCATTCCCCCTTCTTTTTATACAATCGATTTTCCGGGCTCCCAATTAATTCCATCTTCCAAATTGAAAATGGAACAGGACAGCTTATTAGTGACTTATTTTAAATACCCTGAGTTTCTCACCAAAACCTATAAAGGCTTGGATGAAAAGCTCATTGTAGACATCGGTAATCCTGTCGATAATTTATATGAATTGCAGCAAGAAAGGCAACCTAGCAATTTCGTTCCTTTTGCGGGACTTAATACCAGCGGAAGTATTTCAAGAGCCATAAGTGTGGGAAATAATCAAAATGCAGTGGTAAGATCAGAACTCGATTTGCAGATCTCTGGAAAAATTTCTGAAAATGTGACCTTAAAGGCTTCTATTCAAGATGACAATTCACCAACTCAATCTGGCGGATATACTCAACAACTAGATGAATTTGACCAGATTTTCATCGAATTGGAATCTGAAAAGTGGAGAATACGCGCCGGTGATATTGATTTGATAGAAAATGAATCTTTTTTTGCTTCCTACACCAAGCGGGTCCAAGGACTTTTGCTCTCTGCAGATGTAGGTAATGAAAAGCGCCAAACCGAAGTTTACTCTGCCGGTGCACTGGTGAGAGGTGTTTTTACACGAAGTGAGCTGACTGCTCAGGAAGGAAATCAAGGACCCTATAAACTAGTAGGGCAAAACGGTGAACTTTTTGTTTTGATCATCTCCGGAAGCGAAGATGTCTATGTCAACGGTAGGATTTTAACCCGGGGAGAAAACGAAGACTACCTTATAGACTATAACGCTGGTGAAATTATTTTCAACTCTACTTTTCCTATTACTTCTGAAATGCGAATTGTTGTTGAATATCAGGTTTCTGACAGGAACTTTTCAAGAATTGTTGCAACTACAGGATCCCGATTCAGTTCTGAAGCCCTTCAACTGAATGGATTTCTTTACAATGAAAATGATCTAAAAAATCAGCCTTTACAACAAAGCCTTACAGATGAGCAAGTAAATGCTCTGGAGGAAGCTGGTGATAATCAGGACCAAATGTTTGCACCAAGTGCAGTTCCGGCTGATTATTCTGAAAATAGAATTTTATATGAAAAGGAACTTCGAGACGGAAGAGAAGTGTTTGTGTTTTCGAATGACCCCGAAGCTGAATTGTTCAATGTTCGTTATACCAATCTTGGAGCCAATCAGGGGAATTATATTTTATCAAGTCGAGATGCTATTGCCAATATTTATGAATATGTTTCTCCAATTGATGGTGTTCCTCAAGGAAATTTTGAACCTGTCGTAAGACTTTTTGCTCCGACCAAACTTCAAATCGCTATGCTCACTGGCGTGTATTCCCCTTCTGTAAAAACGACCGTTCAGTTTGAAGTCGCAGCAAGCAATAATGATGAAAATTCATTTTCTGATAGCGACCAGGGCGATAATCGTGGCCTGGCGACTCAATTATCTATCAATCAGACTTTATATCAACAGGGCGCAGATAAAAAGTTGGATGTTTTTGGAAATTTGAATTTCATAGAAGAAACTTACACCAGTATAGAACGTTTGTACAACGTGGAATTTACCAGAGATTGGAATCTTTTTAATCCAACAGGAGATCAAACATTTGTCGATACGGGTTTTGATTTCAGAAATAATTTGGAAAGCAACACGCAATACCGCTTTCAGCGCTTGGAATATTCAAATGATTTTTTAGGCGAAAAACATTCTATGAGCGCGAGACAAGTTCAAAGCAAATTCAGAATAGATGCCAACGCCAGCTACATGGACAGTGAATCTTCATTCCTAAATTCAAAATTCGCTAGGGCAAGTGTCTCCGGGATTTATGATTTCGGAAAATTTTGGTCAGGTTTACGGTACAATATGGAGGATAATCAGGAATCGAGAGTAGACACCGAAGATTTTACCGCCAACACTCAGCGCTTTGCTAGTTATGAAGTGTTCTCCGGGGTGGGGGATTCTACAAATGTATATGCGGAATTGGGTTATAGATATCGTGAAAATGATAGTTTAAGAAATAATAGTTTACAACGCGTCAACTCTTCAGATAATTACTTTGTGAGGTCTCAATTAGTCAATACGCAAGCGACGAAACTCAGGGTATTTGCCAACCTCAGGAATCTAAAGTTCAATGAGCAAGACCGGGCAGATGAGCAAAGTTTGAACTCCAGAGTTACGTATTCGCAAAATTTGTGGGATAGGCTAGTCAATCTAAACACGACTTACGAAACCAATAGCGGAAGCATTGCACAGCAAGAATTTACTTATCTCGAAGTCGAGCCGGGTCAAGGACAATACACCTGGATAGATTACAATGCTAATGGAGTCCAGGAGTTGAATGAATTTGAAATTGCTCAATTCCTGGACGAAGGGAGATTTGTACGAATATTACTACCCAATCAAATTTTCGTCAGAACCAATCAAACCCGATTTAGTCAACAGCTAACGTTAAATTTTCAAACCTGGCAGAATAAAGAAGGCTGGAAAAAAATAGCTTCCAGATTCTATAATCAAACTTCACTTTTGCTGGATAAAAAGCTACGTAAAGATGGAAATTCATTAAGTCTGAACCCCTTTGGAGGAAGTGGTGAAGATATTCTCGGAGAAAATACGACGTTCAGAAATATTTTATTTTTTAACCGAAGTCTTCAAAAATTCACAACGTCTTATAATTTCACACAGAATACAACCAAAAACCTCAGTCTTTTAGGACTTCAGGAAAGTTCAAACCTTTTGCATGAGCTCAAGTTTATTCATAAGTTTCAGGAGAGTTGGTTGTTGACATTAACTCAGGACGTCAATTCTTCTGAGAGTTTTTCGGATCGATTTCAGAATAGGAATTTTGAAATTGAAGGCTTTTCTTTAAATCCTAAACTGTCCTACTTACTTGGTGATAAACGCTTTGATGTATTCTATGAATTGGCTTCCAAAGAAAACCAGGTTGGAGAGCAGGAATCTTTGAACCAGCAAACTTTTGGTTTATCCTTTACTTTGAATAACGCTCAAAAATATAGCATTAACGGAGAGGTAAATTACATTCAAAATGAATTTGACGGGAGTACATTTTCTCCAGTGGCTTACCAGTTGCTTGAAGGCTTATTACCCAATGACAATTTTACCTGGTCGTTGTTTCTCCAGAAGAAAATCACAGATTTTCTGGATCTTAATTTGACCTATTTTGGTAGGAAAAGCGAAAATGTGAATGCAATCCATACGGGAAGTGTTCAGTTAAGAGCGTTCTTCTAGCTTTTGGACACTTTGAGTTTCATTCCTGGCTTTAACTGAGTATTGTTCAGTTTATTGATAGACTTTAAGTCTTCAACACTGATGCCTGGATATTTTCTTGATATAGTCCAAAGTGAATCCCCTCTTTTAACTTTATAGAATTCAGGCTTACTTTCAGCTGAAGATTTGGCTGATTTAGTTTTGGATTGAGCTTCCACTACGGCATTTACATTTTTTGGATAGATGATAAGCTTTTGACCTATATTCAGGTTGTTCCCTCTCAAATTATTCCAGGCTCTGATCTGGCTCACGCCAACTCCAAATTTCTCTGCAATCCTTCCCAGGTAATCGCCAGACTTGACGTAATAATTAATTTTATCGTCTGCTTTGTAATTTTTGGGAAGAGATTCTTCATTTTCAACAAGATGCTCTTTTGCAAAGCCATAAATTTCATCCTCATTGGCTACAAACAGTCCTGATTTTTCATAAGGAAGACGTAAATAATAGGATTTATTTTCTTCAAAAGGTACAATTCCTAATTTGTAGCTGGGGTTGAGAAATTCCAGCAATTCTTTATTGGTCTGGGTGATTTTGGCGACTTGGTCTAAAGTGATAAGCTTTTTAACCTTGATAGTATCTGTTCCATAGTAGGTGGACATTGGAAGCTGAGGTTGAAACCCGTGTTCGTCTGCATACTCATATAGATAAAGCATGGCTTGAAAGGAAGGTACATAGCCAGCCGTCTCTCTTGGCAAATAATTTCTAAGTTTCCAGTAATTGGTTTCTCCTCCACTGCGCCGTATGGCTTTAGATACGTTTCCTGGTCCGGAATTGTAAGCGGCCAAGGCTAAATCCCAATCGTCGAACATATAATATAATCTCTTCAAATACTTTGCTGCAGCTTCAGTTGAAGCCACTGGATCCATACGCTCGTCTACATAACTACTCACATCGAGATCGTACATTTTTCCTGTGCTGTACATAAATTGCCATAAACCTGTGGCGCCAACTCTGGATTTTGCCTGAGGATTTAAGGCAGACTCTACTAAGGCCAAATATTTCATTTCTAGCGGAACGTCATATTTATCCAGTGTGGCTTCAAACATGGGGAAATAAAATTTACTCAGTCCCATGAGTCGTTCAGTTCCTTGTTTTTCTCTTCTTAAGAAATAACCGATGACACTTTCCAAACTTTCATTGTATTCAATATTAAATGGAGTTTTTGCGTTTATAGTAGCTAAGCGTTCTTTTAAAAGTTCTGTGGGTATTTCTGTGATAACGGCATTATTTTCCAAACTGTCTTTGATGATATTTTCTAAACGTCTGGAATAGCTTTGATCTGTCAATTGGATTCTCCATAACGAATCCAATTTCATAGATTGTCTGTAATCTTCCAAAATCAACTCCAATGAATCTACCTCAATCTTATGCAGTTCTACTTTTTGCGGAGATTGATTTTTTAAGTCTGGTTTTAAACCTTGTGCAAAACAAATCGTTCCTAAGCTTAGAAAAAGTAAAGTAAAACGTAGATTATTTAGAGTCATAAGTTAAAAAAAATTAATTGTACAAATATAATTTGAAAATGTGTACTTCTGGATAAAACTTAAAAGCACATTAAAATATTGTTCATTAACTAGGCTAATTTCTGAAGGGTTGTATTTTTAGCCCATAAATAAAAATTAATGGGACAATTTCATACGCTTTCTATCAAAGAAATCAATAGACAAACCGATAAAGCAGTCAACATCATCTTTGATGTTCCTTCTGAATACGCTTCAGTATATAAATTTAAAGCCGGTCAATACTTAACTTTAGAAACCAAGATTGACGGAGAGGACGTGAGACGTTCGTATTCTATTTCTTCTGAAGAAGGAAAAGATCTTGGAATTGTTGTGAAAGCAATTCCTGATGGAAAATTTTCAAATTATGCTAACTCTGTTTTAACAGAAGGGGATGCGATTGAAGTCCATCCTGCAGAAGGTAAGTTTTTATTGCCAGAACAATTGGATGGTAAAACATTTTGTGCCTTTGCAGCGGGCAGTGGTATTACGCCAATTATGGCCATGATAAGAACTTTGTTATCTCAATCTGAAACCGCAAAATTTGTTTTGGTTTACGGTAATAAATCTCCGGAGCAAACTATTTACTTTCAAGAGTTATTGGACTTGCAAAAAGAGTTGCCTGAGCGTCTTTTCATTGAATTCATTTACAGTGAAACTCAGGAGGATGATGCCAAATTTGGAAGGATCGACAAGGGCACAGTGAATTACGTCATCAAAAATAAATACGATGGATTCGACTTTTCTCAATATTACCTCTGTGGACCAGAGCCAATGATAGAGATGGTACAGACTACTTTAAAAGAGGCAGAAGTCGATGATGATCAAATCAAGTTTGAGCTATTCTTTTCCAAAGAAGAAGGCGAAGTTGAAGCTGCTACTGATGGAGAAACAAAGCTCACCGTTATAGTCGACGATGAAGAATTTGAACTATCCATGGACCAAAGCGGTGTCATTTTAGATGCTGTTTTAGCACAAGATATTGATGCACCTTATTCTTGCCAAGGTGGTATTTGTAGCTCGTGTGTTGCCAAAATTAAAGAAGGAACTGTGGAAATGCGTAAAAATCAAATTTTAACCGATGATGAATTGGAAGAAGGTCTGGTCCTAACTTGTCAGGCACAGCCCACCTCCGCTAAAGTAGTAGTGGATTACGACGATATTTAATCGTTTTCTATATTCTTCAGTTGAATATTCAAGGCTTTCACACTGATTTGGATTTCGATAATGGATAAAATAAGCGAAATCATCAGCAAGACTAGTGAAATTCCAAAAATGATACTGCCAATCGTTTGCCAGGTTTCATAAATGGCAAACATGCTGACTACACAAAGCAAAAGAGAAACAATTCCAAACAATTGCATGTTTTTGATAAGAGTCACTCTCTTTTTCAAATTTGAAATTTGGGCTTTTATGTTGGTATCTGGATCGTCCTGATATTTCTTATGTAAATTCCTAATCAGTCCAGCTATGGTTAGAAACCTATTGGTATAAGCCAAAAGCAATAATGAAATCGCTGGAAATAATAGGGCAGGCGTTGTTAATGAAACTTCCATAAATGTGAGGATTATCTTGAAGTTTAAAGATAAGCGGTCGCGATTTAATCAGTGTTGAAATTATAGAAAAGTATGTCTTGTCAGTAAATTAGATTTAGGATTTGATTTGTCAATTAATGATTATTCCAATTGAGTTTCAATGTCCATCCGTTGATGTAAAATCCTTATGATTTAAACTTCTTCTGTCTTTAGATTGATTTTATAGAATATGAAGTGAGATTTTTTTTGACTGCAGTAATATCCTTTTTTTATTTTAGAATAATCTTTTCCATATTTTGGATTTATGGGCTATATATTCAATTTCGTCTATGATCAAATTGAAATACCTATCTGCTCGTTTAATAGACCAATTATCGAATGCAAACTGTCAAATTGCCTCAAGGTCTCGATTTGCCTCTCGACTGATTCTATAGTTCATTTTTCAGTCAGATGTTTTTGATGGAGTTGGTCTAATACTTTTTTTTGATCAAAATCTTCAAAAACCCTGAGTCTTATCCCTTACTTAATTTATTAATAAGCTCTGCTTTTTTTGCTTCTTCATGTTCAAACATTCTCAATGCAACTCTTATGACTTCAATAGCAAAAGAATATTGACCTGTTTTAACCTGCCGGTTAATAAAATTGTCGAAATAGTCTCCCAATAAAATTCACGTGTTTTTGGCCATAACTTTTAATTTTTATAAAATATACCAGCTCTTGGTATGGATAACAAATACGAAATAACTAGTTTAAAATCTTTTAAAAATTATACCTAAGGTTAATAGATAGATTCCTTCCTGGGCTTGGAATGTTAAAAGCTCTCAAGATTGATAAATGGTCTACGTAAGTTTTGTCGAGCAAATTTTGTAGAGCAATCGATGCCTCAATCTGATTGGTTTTTCCGAGATCAAATGTTCTGCTTAATCCAATATCTACTAAAGTAAAGCCTGGGGTTTCTTGTTCATTAAATCCAGGACGATCCTGTCTGGCCACTGTTCTTATTTTTGAATATAAGGATGTATTTTGTAGCCTGCCAAACCCATAATTCACTTCAAAATTTAAATTATCTGGCGGAATAAAAGTGAGCGGTTCATCAAAATCCTTATTCTCACCTCTTACCAAAGCTGCTCCAAGATTGAATCTCAAGTTTCGATCTTCCAAAGCGACATACTGCAAATTGATTTCACTTCCATAAAGTTGAGCTTCGACCTGCTGATATTCCCAAATTTGAAGTCCTGAATCTGGCTGAAGTTCTCCTGTATCTGCAAAAAAGATAAAGTTATCGACCTGACTTCCAAAAATAGACCAGTCCAGCCTAAATCTATCCATAGTCAAACTATAATTTAGATCAAGCTGTATGCTTTGTTCACGTTCAAAATTGGCATTACCAATTTCAAATCTATTGGTACCCGGGTGTTGGCCAAAAGAATATAATTCAGCTAAATCTGGAGAGCGGAAGCCTGAGGAAATATTTGCTTTAAGCTTTTGAGTTTTGCTCAAGGTTTTAGTAATCCCAAGCGATCCGGTAAACCCATTGAAGTTGGACTCCAGTGTTCTGCTTTCTGGTTCGCCAGGCAACACAAAGTCTGCATCTATAAATTGTGAATCACTCGCATCTGCATTGACTGTTCTGTAATCGTATCGTAGAGCTGCTTGAATGAAGTAAGTCTTCCAGTCAAGATTAACCATATAATAGGCGCCATTTTCAGAATAACTGGCATTGGGTATTAAAATTTCCTGAACCTTATTTTGATTTTCGTTCCTTAAGAAATTTCCTTGAAGTCCGAAATTGTGACTGAATCGACCAGTGTCAAAATTTAGTCTGGCGTTGTAAAAAGTATTGTTTTGGTTAAGGCCAAGATCTACAAGATTCAGGTCATTCTCAATTTCTTTCCTATCGTTAAAATGATGAGAGATATGAAAAACAGATTCAAATTTTCCATGGTCGATACGTTGATTGTAAGATACTAAAACATCGGTCACTTCCTGAAACGGTAACTGCATATCTCTATCATTTCTTGTGGTGGCATTGGAATTTTCCAGCTCGTTATCTTCAATAATTCCAAGGTTTTGTCTTGAATAGGAAACCGATAATTTATTGTCGAAATTTTCTTTATCAATCCCTGCATGAACTCTCGCGCTACTCATATTGAATCTGCTGTTGCCAATGATATCACCATCACCAGATTTGTAATCAGCGTGATTTTCGTAAGCAAGTTCAGCCCCAACGAAAAGATCATTTTCCAATTTTTGGCCTACAGAACCGTAAGTTCTAAATCCATTAGAAACTGAATTGAAAGTAGTTCCAAAATTACCTGAGAGCTCTTTTGAAGTTTTATAAAACTCATCATCCTGAATCAAAATGACTCCGCCTAAAGCTCCGGAACCGTAAAGTACAGAAGCAGGACCTTTGATGACGTCGATACTCTCTACTCCCAGATCATTTACCCCCAAGCCATGATCGGCGCCCCATTGTTGATTTTCTAATTTATTGCCCTGGAAAATAGTAGCCACACGACTAAAACCAAGCCCGCGAATAAATGGTTTGACAATCCCTTGCCCGAATTCAGCGCCATAAACGCCGGGAACTTCTCTTAGAATACCCATGACTCCTGACGGGCTGCTTTTATTTTCAATTCTATCCATACTCACAGGCGTATAATTGTAAGGCGTTTTTGAATTCAAGCCTGTCTGCTGATCAATAATCACAACCTCCTTTAAGGTATTGTTTTTGGGTTGAAGTTGAAATTGAACCCTAATGATTTCTTCTGATTTTACTTCTACTGACTTGGTTAAGTCGATATAGCCTAGTGAAGTAACCTTCAAATTATAAGTGCCTTCAGCTAAATTTTGAAATGAAAATATGTTGTTTTGATCTGTAACTGTATAGTTGTTTTCACCAATAATTTCAATTGTTGCTGATAAGCCAGCTTCATCTTCAAAACTTACTTTCCCTTTTATGCTCCCATTTTGAGAAAAAGATCCGAAACTTACAAGCGATAAGGCTAACAAAATTATATATTTCATTAATAATCAATTTAATTTTAGACAAAGCTAAAAATAAAAAGTCAGACATCTAAATAATAAAAGTGATTAACAAAAAATTTATGAATGGGTTGAATTATTATCTTAGGAGATATTTATCAAGTATGGCTGATAAAATGATCAGGGAAGTAATTAATTTGTATTGCAAAACAAAAAACTCCGCTTAGCGGAGTTTAATTCTTTCTTTGAAATATGCTAATCTTCTTTTTCAGCTCAGCAATAGTGGAATTTTTTTCTTTCATGGATTTCCTGTGATGTTCAAAGCTAAATATCAAATAAACCCACAATAGGAGTTCTCTTATGTCACTAAAATCAAAATCAAAAACTTTGGAGATATCAATTATAAAAATGACCACATATAAGCCTATGGAGGACAGTACAACTCGCTTACTTGTCGGATTCATATTTTTTTAAATTATTAATTTTTTGAAAAATAGAAAATATATACCTTCAAAAAATCGTCAATTATCATTATTAATTTCTCCTAATTTTTATAAAAATCGAAGCTCTAATTCATACATACAATTACTACTTTTTTTTCCAAACACTTATTTCTGAACTATTCACTTCAAAATTTCGGCTTGATTTTCTAGTCGCGTATGTCAAATCAATTGGTTCTGTAACCAAAGTAAAATGAGACGATAATATATCGGTTATAGCTTCAATTGATTTTACAGGTTCACCATTCTTTTTGACACCACCTACCCAATTGTCTTTATGGCTAACGCTTTCTTGCCATTGGTAAGTTGAGCCAAGAATCAGTGTGCCGCCATCATTCAATCGTTCATGGATTGTGCTGAGAAAAGCAGTTGGATTTTGAAGTTCTTCAAGTAAGTTGAATGCTAAAATCACATCATAATCACTGAATTTCTTCTTCAGTTTCATGGCATCGTCCTGCAAGAAATTTAAAGAGCTGGAACTTTCACTAAGCTTGAGATCTTCCAATAGCACATCTTTATACAATTGCAAATCACCTTCATCTTTGATGACATAGCGAAGCAAACCACTGTTTTGCAATTCAATGGCAGGTCGAATAAAGCGTGCGGAAGTATCGATAGCTGTCACTTCTTTAAACATTTTTGCAGCTTCAAAAGCCAAACGGCCTGTACTACAATTTAAATCCAGAAACTTCTTATCCGCGGGATTTTCAATTTGATCTTTTAATAGTTCAGTAAGTTGAAGTGGATATTTCTCAAACCCTAAGTAATCCTCTCCATAATTTTCTTCACATGAAATGACAACTTCTTCGTCAGTTTCATAACTGTCAATTCGAATTTTTGGTTCAAATTCAGATTCAATGTACCTAAAACCAGCATGTTGATAAAAGTGTCTTCTGAAAGCATACCTCGCATGAAGTGTAGCTTCATTTCCAGTAGAAATCCATGACCCCCCTTTGATGATGTTGTGTTTTCCGTCAAAAGTTGGCGTTGAGAAATCATCGTACAAAGGATGTACTTTAAATCCTGGATAGCCTGTAATCGGACTTTCTGTCCACTGCCAGACATTGCCCATCACATCATAAAAATCACCAAATGAGAACTTATCTACCGGACAAGGAGATGTATAATGTTCTAAGTTGATATTACCTGGTGCGGAATCCCACTCGGTAGCATCTTTGACATCGCTATATTCAACTAAACGATACCATTCTGCTTCGGTTGGTAGACGCAATTTTTTTCCAGTTTTAACAGATTTCCAGTTGCAAAATGCCTTAGCTTCTAGATAATTGATTTCAGCAGGAAAACTCCATTTCATTGGCACAAGCATGGTCATCAAACGCAGTTGATAAGAATCACCATCTTTACGCCAAAATAAAGGATATTCTGACTTTTTATAGGTTTTCCAGGACCAACCTTCTTCAGTCCACCACTGTTCATTTTGGTAGCCACCATCTTCGACAAACTCTAGAAATTCAGCGTTGGAAACCAGGTATTTGGAAGCTTTAAACTCTTTGACATTTTCATTATAGGTACCGTATTCCAAATCCCATCCATAAGAATGATGACCATGTGGTTTTCCCAACTGCATTTCGGCACCTTCAACAGTGATCAGTTCATTTTGAACAGGTTGTTCATCTGTGTTATATACCGCATCAAAACTTGCATTTTGTAGCATCTCAACAGGCAATTGCCTTATTAAAACTGATGAAGTTTCAATATGAATATTTTGATGCTCGATTCCCATAATGATGGGCCAAAACGCACTTTCCCAATTGATAGGAAGCGTTAAAGGCAATTCGTTAATCAGTTTTATTATTGTCGATTTTACAGTATTGCGGTAATTAGTAACCTCATCAACGCTAGGCCAGTTATAATTTTTGTCATTCAAATCATCCCATGACATCTCATCAACACCAATGGCAAACATGGACTCAATAGCAGGATTGATAGGAGCGGGTATAAGTCCAGCTAACACCAGCTTATTGACATAAAAACACGACGTATGTCCGTAATAAAAAATGAGTGGATGGCGAAGCTGGTCAGCTCGCATGTAGAAAGCTTTTTCATCCTTAAGCGTTTTATACAACTCGTCATCCAGACTAAAGGTTCTATTAAAATAATCAAGAATTTCTTGACGTTTCAGTTGTTGCTTCCCCTCAACAAGGTTAGGGGTTTTAAGATTAAATTGTTTCATATTAATGGACTAATAAGTCTTTACCATATAATTTTTATGCATTACAAACTTCTCATTTGTAAGAGGCCTGATTTTTTCTTGAACGATGTGACCGCAAACTTCGAACCCAGTTTTTTGGTATAAGGTAACAGCAGCCTCATTTTGATCCCAAACTCTCAATAAGACGTGCTCTGAATTTTTATCTAAATGATCTTCAAACGTCTGCATCAATTTTTTACCCAACCCCATTCCACGGAAATTTTTATCGACAAGTACTTCTGCAATATATTCAGTAGTTGTACTGTCGTATAATGTTCTGATGTTTTCTGGGCGTTCGTTATCGGAGGTTAAAGGGATTGAAATTAAAGCCGCAATTAATTGATCGTCTGAAAATCCAAAAATCCCGTAACCGTCAGTAAATAATTTATCCAGGTAGGTTTCTGCATCATCGGTAGTTATCTTCTGAGCGGAAATTCCTTCTGTAAACGCACTCAAATAAAGACGTACAAGCTCCTGCTTGACGTCCGAATATGAATTTCTGCCTGCTTTGTTTAATGAAATCATGTAAATACGAAACTATTGCTAATAGTTTTTATAATAGAATGCATTTTTATTAAATTTTCATTAATAAAAATGCTTTGGTGTTCCAATGACATGTACTTCAAAAAATTTGAATCACAATCACATCAATTCCAAAAATTGATAACTAAGTAAAAGATATTTTAAAATTAGAGGTATCTAAATATTTTATGGGAATAAATTTAATTATTACTTTCGTGTAATCTAAAACTAAATTATGTTTTCCCTATCTGAAGAGAATTATCTCAAAGCGATTTTTCATCTGCAAACGCATCCCAAAGCTGGTGTAAGTACAAATGCCTTGGCGGAAGAAATGCAAACTAAAGCCTCTTCTGTTACCGATATGGTTAAAAAGTTGTCTGATAAACATCTTGTAATCTATAAAAAATACCAAGGAGTTTATCTTTCTGATTCAGGTCGAGAAACCGCCTTACAAATCATAAGAAAACATAGATTATGGGAAGTATTTCTTGTGGAAAAACTAGATTTTAGCTGGGACGAAGTCCATGAAGTCGCTGAAGAATTGGAACACATCAAATCTGAAAAATTGATTTCAGAACTGGATAAGTTTTTGGATTATCCAAAACGAGATCCACACGGCGACCCTATTCCAGATGCTCATGGCGATTTCCAGGTCGCCAATAAAACCTTGTTAGCGGACCTGACTAAGGAAGAAAAAGGAACGCTGGTAGGTGTTAAAGATACTTCTCCAGAATTTTTGAAATACCTGGACAAGAATAACATTGCCTTAGGCAAAACCATTGAAGTCCTTGACAAAGAAGAATTTGACGGATCAATGTTGATTCAGATTGAAGACCAAAGTTTAAGAGTATCCACGATGGTAACTGCAAACATTTTTATAAAAATCTAATTATGGAGAATTTAATCTCTTTTTTCGAAGCTCAGGATCCTGTGATGGCAGCACTTATTGCCACTATTTTCACCTGGTTGGTGACAGGACTTGGGGCATCTTTAGTGTTCTTATTTAAAAGTATGAACCGAAAGTTTTTTGATGCTATGCTCGGTTTTACTGGTGGGGTAATGGTAGCAGCGAGTTTTTGGAGTTTGTTGGCTCCAGGCATTGAAATGAGCGAAGGCGAGGGATTTATAAAAGTTATTCCTGCAGCGGTGGGATTTGTACTTGGAGCTTTATTCATTTTTGGGCTCGATAAAGTATTACCTCACTTACACGTCAATTTCAAAGAGAATAGAAAAGAAGGTGTCAAAACCAAATGGCATAAATCAGTTTTATTAACTCTTGCGATTACTTTACATAACATCCCTGAAGGATTAGCCGTGGGAGTTTTGTTTGGTGGAGCAGCCGCAGGGATGGAGGGCGCAAGCATTGGAGGCGCGGTGGCGTTAGCCATTGGGATAGGTTTACAAAACTTTCCAGAAGGCTTTGCTGTCGCTATGCCGCTTCGCGGACTTGGACTTTCCCGTTGGAAGAGTTTTAATTATGGTCATTTGTCTGCCATCGTAGAACCTTTTGCGGCAGTGCTTGGCGCATGGGCAGTCTTGACTTTTGAGCCTATTTTGCCATATGCTTTATGTTTTGCAGCTGGAGCCATGATATTTGTAGTGATTGAAGAAGTAGTTCCTGAGTCACAACAGGACCGTAACATCGATTTGGCCACCCTCGGTTTTATTGGTGGTTTTGTAGTGATGATGACTTTAGATGTAGGGTTGGGTTAAAACTATTTCTATTATATTTAATTTTCAAATAAACCTAGACGGCACATGAAATTTACCTTTTTAATTCTAAGCTTGATATCGCTATCCTTAAGTCTAACGGCTCAAGATTCAGAAGAAAATAAAAACCTACCTCAAGAAAAAGTGCAGGTGCCTGAAATTGTGACCAAACTTAAAGTCTTGGAACAAGTAGATATTGATGGGTATCGGCTAACTTTCAAAAGTGTTGTAAATGACGGTAGGTGTCCTGAAAAAGTAACTTGCGTTTGGCCTGGCGAAGCAAACGTGATGCTAGAGATTTTTGATGGAACGGACACGACCTCCAAAACAATCGCGATTCCCGCACTTGGATTTCATAGAGAACTCTTTTCCACATCCGAGCATGTTGTATTCTTGAAAAATCTGGCACCTTACCCTATTACTGCCAGAGATAACATTCAGGCTTACCAGCTCTTGCTAAAAATTCAGCCTAATAAATCTTAGGTTTACTTCTTTGGAAAAGCTTTTTTGTTGAACACGACCAATAAACCAAAGCCTGTGCTGATTGCTGTATCGGCCACATTGAAAACAGGTTCAAAAAACACAAAGCGCTCACCTCCCCAAATAGGAATCCAGTTGGGTAAGGTGTCATTATAAAGAGGGAAATAGAGCATGTCCACGACTTTTCCCTTGAGCAATTCGCCGTAAGGTTCCTCTGTAAAAAGTGTAGCAACATTACCTAAACTGCTGTCGAAAATGATGCCGTAAAATACAGAATCAATAATGTTTCCAATGGCTCCAGCCAAGATTAAAGACACTGAAACTATTAAGATTTTTGGGGATTTTTTCTTCACGATGTCCCACAACCAATAGCTGATGAGTCCTATGGCGACAATCCTAAAAGACGTCAAAAGAATTTTCCCATAGGATCCTGGAATTTTTGCTCCCCAGGCCATACCATCATTTTCTACAAAAAGTATGCGAAACCATCCTAAAACATTGATTTCTTCGCCCAACATAAAGTTGGTTTTGATGTAGATTTTGGAGACTTGGTCTACAATTAATATAAGTAGAATAAGGAGAGAAGCTTTCTTTAAAGACATAAACACTAATTTGAATCCACAAAAATAGTTTTTTTATTGAATTGCGATTTTATTTTCTGGCTTTTGCAGAGTCGTAGGATATAGTTAAGGAAAGTCATTTTATTTTATTGGTTTACTATTGTTTATAAAAATTAGAATTGATGATTTATTTATTTGATATTATTTTAAAATTAGTAATTAATTTATTTAAGTTTACACACCAAACTAATCCTTTTATAAAATTTAGAATTCTCTTCTTATGATTTTTGAATGTATTTAAATTATTCTTCAGTTTTATTAATTTTATTTGTCAGCCTGTCCAGTTTTGGCCAAAGCTTTCCTAATACGGAAATTTATTCTTGGTACGACACTCAAACCGGAATTCAAAACTCTAAATTGCTTCGTGGTGTTGAATATATAGAAGAGCATAGAATGATCAATGAAAATCATAAGTTCTTCGAGTCCAATGATTTTCAAAAAGGAGTATTAGTTTATGATGGACAACTATACAACGACGTGACACTAAAATTTAATATTTATGACGATCTATTACTCATTTACCTTCAATATGAGCAGAGGAATTTATTCTTTGAATTGTTCAGTGATAAGGTCAATAATTTTGAAATTAGTGATCACAAATTCAGCTATATCAGGGCTGAAAATGATTCCAGCATCTTAGGTTTTTATGAAATCATAAGTGAAGAAGGTGATTTTAAAATATTTAAAAAACACATCAAAAATAGAACTGAGAGAAGAGATAAAAGCTTAGCCTATTTTGAATTTTACACTGCCAATCCTGCTTATGTTTTTGAGTATAATGATGAGTTTCATGATTTAAACAAACGCAGAGATCTCTTTTCAAGATTTCCTGACCACAAAAAAGAAATTAAAGATTTTTATAGGGATTTTAAAAAGCAATCGAGAAATAATCCAGATGAATTCTTGGAGAGACTTGCTGAGAAAATGAACGTCCTTCTTTCAAATACACAAAATGTTATCGACGAATGAGAAAATATTTGTTTCTTTTATTTTTAATTTATTTTCCTTGTGTTATTGCTCAAACCTTAGATTCCAAAATATCTTTAAGCTTTGAAAATAAAAATCTACTCGAAGTCATAATAGAGATTGAGGAGAAAACTGACTATCGATTTTTCTTTGATGAAAAGTGGTTTGATTCTAAGAAGTTATCTGGAGAATACTCACAAGTCAGTATTTTTAACATATTGAGTGATATTCTAGAAGAAACAAACATAAATTATTTTATTAAAGATCAACGTATCATCCTAACTCAAGGAAGCATAATTTATGATAGGCTCTCTGATGATTTTTATGAAACTAAAGACAAAATACAGCCTGCAGAAGAAGATACTCAGACACCTAATCCTATTTTTTATGTGAATAGTACTGAAAAATCAAACACTGTTGAGACTATCCTTATTGGGAAAGAAAATAGACAGTCTAAACAAAATAGCTATCAGATTGCGGGTAGAGTAATTTCAAAACAAGGAGAGCCAATTTCTGGTTTGAATATTTTGTTACCAAATCAAAATACCGGAACTGTTACCGACATAGACGGAAATTACAGTATAAAATTACCAAAAGGAGTAAACTTAATTGAGATGCAGGCTCTTGGTGTAGATAATATGAAAAAGCGTCTGGTGGTCTACAGCGATGGTGTTTTAAACTTTCAATTAGAAAAAAACTTTGAAGAATTAGGTGAAGTTTTAATAGAAGCAAATGCAAGGGATAATGTAAAATCTGCATTAACTGGGGTTGAAAAAATAAATGTTTCAGAAATCAAAACGATTCCTTTAGTTTTAGGTGAACGTGATATTTTGAAAGTTGCTACCACTTTACCTGGGATTACCACTGCAGGAGAAGCAGCAAGTGGTTACAACGTGAGAGGTGGTAAAACAGATCAAAATTTAATTTTACTCGATGAGGGAGTAATTTACAATCCAACGCATTTTTTCGGAATATTTTCAGGCTTAAATCCATTTACTACGGGTAATGTTAGTATTTATAAAGGTAGTATTCCTGCTGCTTACGGAGGAAGATTATCTTCTGTTTTCGATTTGAACACTAAAAAGGCAAACAAAGAAAAATTCGCTGGAGAAGTTTCCTTCGGGCCTGTGACTGGAAATGTGAGCCTCGAAATACCGATTGTTGAAGGAAAATCTAGCTTAATCGTTGGCGGACGTGCCACTTACTCCGACTGGATTTTAAACCTTTTAGACGATGAGTCTTTAAAAGATAGCCAAGCTTCATTCTATGATTTTGTCGGAAAATACAATCATGAATTTGACAATAAGGATGAATTAAATGTAAGTGGATATTATAGTAGTGACGTCTTCAGTGTAACCTCAGATTCATTATTTAGTTATACTAATAGAATGTTTGCAGTATCTTACAGTAAAGTGTTAAATGAAAAAAATCGTGGAGAATTGGTAGCAACCAATTCCAATTATGATTTTAATTTAGATTATGAAAGTGACTTTGATAACAATTTTGACTCTGGATATACAATCAACGAGTCTGAAGTGAAATTGAAAATGAAATATTTTCATAATAAGGCACATACATTAAATTACGGAATAAATGCAAAATATTATGATGTTTCACCTGGAGAAGTACGCCCAGGAAATTCAGAATCATTAATCGAAGAACTTAATATTCCTCAAGAACGCGCGATAGAGACTGCTGTTTACATTGAAGACAGTTTTGAGGTAAATGATAAGCTTTTAATAAATGCCGGGTTGAGGTATTCGTTTTTCACAGCTTTTGGACCAGCTGAAATAAACACTTATCAAGAGGGTTTACCTAGAAATGAAATCACCAACACTGGAACAGAAAGCTTTGATAGTGGTGAGGTCATAAAAACTTATAGTGGTCCAGAAGTTAGAGTTTCTGGGAGATATTTCCTTACGCCCAATTTTTCAACAAAACTGAGTTACAATAATACCTATCAATACATTCATACTCTTTCCAATAACACCACAGCTGCACCGACAGACACCTACAAGTTATCGGATTCTTTTATAAAACCACAAAGAGCAAATCAATATGCTCTTGGCTTTTTCAAAAATTTTGATAACAACATTTATGAGCTAAGTCTGGAAGGTTACTACAAAACAGCGGACAATCTGTTGGATTACAAAGTTGGCGCTGATTTATTTTTAAACGACAACATTGAAACTGAAGTTTTGCAAGGGGATGGAAAAGCTTATGGAGTAGAATTACTTCTTAGAAAAAAGAAGGGAGCGCTTAACGGATATTTAGGCTACACCTATTCTAGATCATTTGTAAAATTAGATGGTGATTTTCAAGAAGAAAGAGTAAATAATGGTGATTTTTTCCCGACCAATTTTGATAAACCTCACGATTTTAGCGCTGTGATGAATTATAAATTGACACAACGCTTCAGTTTCTCGGCTAATCTTGTTTATCAAACGGGAAGACCGATTACTTATCCAATAGGAAAGTATAGTTTCAATAATTCCGAATATGTGGTTTATAGCGATAGAAACCAATTTAGAATCCCCGATTATTACCGATTGGACCTAAGCTTTAACGTTGAAGGAAACCATAAAATCGAGAAATTTGCACATAGCTTTTGGAATATTTCAGTGTACAACGTTCTGGGGAGAAATAACCCCTACTCTGTATTTTTCGTAACTGATAATGGTGAGGTTAAGGCTTTTCAAAGCTCTATTTTTGCTATTCCAATTCCTACAATAACCTATAATTTTAGATTTTAAACAACCAAAGGAGGTGATGAACTTAAATATAAAACACATACGATCATTTTTGTTAATTGCTTTAATAGCAATTTCAGTTTCTTGTGTTGAAGAAATCCCATTGGAAACTGAAGGGTTTGAGGAAGCTGTTGTTATAGAAGGAACTATTACAAATGAGCTAAAACAACATCAGATCAAGTTATCAGAAACTTACGCCGTTGCTACAACTGGCCCAAACCCTTTATCTGGAGCTCAGGTTAGGGTAGTAGGGAATAACGACTACGTTTTTGAAGAAACAGATCCGGGCATCTACATCTCAATAGATACTTTTGCAGCCGAACCAGGGGTTGGCTATCAACTTAGGATTTCAGTAAATGGCCAGGAGTATGAGTCCGAATCTATGCAATTGCCAAATACTAGTAATATAGATCAACTCAAGGCTTCTCGCATTGATTTAAACGGAGAAAACGGGATTACTATCACATTGAACAATGAAATCGTCGCAGGAACTTCCAATTACTATAGATATGAGTATACTGAAACATTTAAATTTAATTCTAATTCAGCTAAAGTTAATGACCTTATTATAGAAGATGGTGAAATTGTTGAGGTTCCGAAACAAAGGGAAGAATATACCTGCTACCGGACTGATGAATCTCAAAATATAATAATTGCCAATACCAATACACTTTCAGAAAACAGTGTAAAAGATTTGTTTATCACATTTGTTAACTCAAATGATCCTAAAGTTTCCAACAGGTATAGCATATTGGTAAGGCAATTTGTTATTAGTCAGGGAGCTTATGCGTATCTTGAAATACTCAAAGAGCTTTCAGGCTCTGATAACCTTTTTTCACAAACTCAACCTGGTTTTTTTGCAGGCAATATTTCAAATATTAATAACCAAGATGAAAAAATCATTGGATATTTTGATGTTTCGACCGTATCTAGTAAGCGGCTTTACTTTGATTATTTAGATTTTTATCCTCAAGGAAGTACAAGGCCAAAATTTGTTGCTGATGCTAACTGTGTTGAAGTTGCTCTTAGTATTCCTGCTTTGAGAATACAAATACAGCAAAATCAAATAAGATGGTCATCAACCTCTCCAGGAGGTATATTTTCAGTAGTTCCAAGGCGATGTGTAGATTGTACAGTTTTTGGAACGAACGAACGACCTGAATTTTGGGAAGATTAATCACAAACTAGACGAATGATAAAAAGTATAATTTTAATTTTTATTACCTGGATTGGATTTGTGAATTATTCATATTCTCAAACTACAGATAAAGAATTTTTACAAAACGAAATTCCTAAAGAGCAGGTTTACCTTCATACCAATAGTAGTTTACTTTTGAGCGGTGAAAAACTGCTTTACAAATTTTATTGTGTGAATGCTGACTCTCAAAAGCTGAGCATGCTCAGTAAAATTGGATGGGTAGTTTTAGTAAACTCAGATCAAGAGGAAGTCTTCAAACACAAATTAGATTTAGAAAACGGTCAGGCTTATTCAGATTTTTTTATCCCTTCCAGCTTGCCTTCAGGAGCTTATAAAATCCTTGGATATACATCTTGGATGCTGAATGCTGAAAAATATTATTTTGAACAGGATATTCATATTTTGAATCCATATCAACAATCAAATAAAGGCCTCGTTAGTAAGGACACAATTGAAACTGTAAAAGAAGAGATCAAACCTCAAACTTCAAATGAATTCAGTTTAAGCCTGAATAAAAATTCATTTTCAAAACGAGAAGAAGTCGTCTTGTCTGTTGATAATTTAAAAGAAGTAAGTGGTGATTTTTCAATTTCTGTTAGAAAAACAGATGGTTTTGATAAGCCAAATCGAGTAAAAAGCATTGATTATTTTGAGATTTATAGTAATAAAGCCTGGAATTTCTCCGATAATTTCATATTACCAGAAGTAAGAGGCTCGTTCTTTAAGGGTAAAATAAGTGGAGTAAACAATCAAACTTTTCAAAGTAGCAATTTGATAACATCCATTCCCTGTGAACAAAGTCAAGTAAACATTGTTTCTGTAGATGAAAATGGTGAGTTCAACTTTACCGTAAATGAAAGTACAGCAGTAGATGAAATCTTGTTTCAACTTTCAGACTATGACAAGGACGATTTTTCTGTTGAGCTTTACAAAGGTATAAGTCCAGATTATTCAAAATTGGATTTCGTTAAGCCACCTAAAGTCCTAATCAACCTAAAAGATTCTATTTTAGATAAAAGTATAAATAATCAAATCGAAAATGCGTTTTCAGCAACTAAGGCCGATCAAACTTTATTTACTGCAGATGAATCTTATTTCTTCAGCAATGAATTAACGATATACAATTTGGACGATTACAAAAGATTCAAAGGAGTTAGTGAAACTTTTGTAGAAATAATAAAATCCGGACGAGTAGAAAAAAATAAAGACGATACCTACAGTATATTCGTTAGGAATAAAAATTTCAATGGCCAATTTACATTACCAGCATTACTGATTGTTGATGGAGTAGTGGTACAGGAACATAGTAAATTGATATCTTTTGCAGCAGAAAGAATTCAAAGTATAGGACTTCTCACAAAAAAGACTTTTTTTGGTCCACAAACATTTCAGGGTGTGGTTGCAGTTGAAACTAAAGAAGCGGATTTCCCCGAAGAATTCAGAGATACGTATATGAAGTCTGCAAATATCATTACGGCACAATCCCCAAAGCAGTATTATAGCCCTGACTATAAAAATGAAGATTTAGACCGCATTCCCGACTATAGATAT
>Ga0306865_1000043_pt1 | contig 74399 bp, 68 predicted proteins | sample AntRauTorckE5431_FD_190441 | JGI IMG/M metagenome (GOLD analysis project Ga0306865, IMG submission 190441) | Saline lake microbial communities from Rauer Islands, Antarctica - Metagenome Torckler E5 #431 (v2) (version 2) | ecosystem: Environmental > Aquatic > Non-marine Saline and Alkaline >... | reverse complement strand
GACTGAACGGTACTGGGTGCCACGATCGTTACCCTGGCGGTTCAGCTGGGTCGGGTCATGGGCCACGGAAAAGAAGATCTTGAGAAGCTCGCCAAAGCTGACACCTGCCGGGTCATAATGCACAGCTACAACTTCCGCATGGCCGGTCTGGCCCGAACAGACCGCTTCATAATTGGCGGTGTCCGCACTCCCGCCGGCATAGCCAGAAACGACGGCACTGACGCCATCGACGGCCAAAAACACGGCTTCCACGCACCAGAAGCAACCACCACCAAGAACCAGCTGCTGTTCACCACTGACCCCCGACAGATCGTGTTCGGGGTCCGGAAAACGGCTTCGGGGCACGTTCATTCCCGGAATATCACAAGACTTTGTCATAGCCACCTCTGGTTAAGAGTCATCAGAAAGCCAACAGGCCAACCCCTGCGCTGAGCGGCGCCAGAAGCCAGACAGGCACTCGCCACAGCGTCAACGCCGCCCAAACGATCAGTACGAAACCGACTGACGCGGAAGATTTTACGCCCGAAATCCATACCGGATCGTACAGGGCCGAAAGTAACAGGCCGACAACCCCGCCGTTAACCCCCGCAAGGGCGGAACGGGCCAGTCTGTGGCTGCGCAGATACTGCCACAGTGGGAGGCCGGCAAACACCAGCAGAGCGCCGGGCAGAAACACCGCCAAAACCGCAACGGCTGAACCGGACCAGCCACCCGCTATGCCGCCAAGGAAGGCGGAAAAGCTAAACAACGGTCCGGGCATTGCCTGTGCCACACCATAGCCGGCTAAAAAGGTATCCGCCGACATGGAGCCCGAGGCCACAAAACCCTCTTCAAGCCAGGGCAGAACCACATGCCCGCCCCCGAAAACCAGCGCTCCCGCGCGGTAGAGCTCGGCAGCGATGGTCGTCAGCGGACCGTTGCTCCACGGCAGAAACGTAAGCACCAGAAGCAACACAAACACCGCAAAGAACGCCATTGGCATTCGGGTTCGGATGGGCAAATCCAGCTCGCCACCCGCCTTGTCGGAAGGCAAGCGGAGCAGCACACCCGCGACACCGGCAACCACCAGTACCAAAGCCTGCATCCATACGCTGCCGACCAACAACAGCAAGCCGGCGACAATAAAAGCGATGGTACGCCGCGACCGATCGGGGCACAGCTTGATGCCCATTTGCCACACGGCCTGGGCAACAACCGCAATCACAAACAGCTTCAGGCCCGTCACCCAGCCACCGGAGCTCGCCTCCGGCCAGAGCGCCAGCCCCGAGGCAAACAACGCCATAAGCAATGCAGACGGCAGGGTAAAACCCAACCAGGCAGCCGCCGCACCGGAATAACCCCCGCGAAGATAGCCAATCGTCAAGCCTACCTGGCTGGACGCCGGTCCGGGCAGCATCTGACATAACGCCACAACCTCGGCGTACGCCTGCTCGGACAACCATTGGCGCCGCTTCACAAACTCATCGTGGAAAAAACCCAGGTGGGCAACCGGCCCGCCAAAACACGTCAACCCCAGACGAAGAAACAGCAGGAAAATCGCCAGCGCCGATCTGGGCTCTCCGGGCTCGGTCATTGTCAGTCAATTCCCCCACGAGTCAGTTTGAGCGGGTCCATGAGCTTTTCCAGCCGCCTTCGGTCAAGCCCGCTGCGCTCCTCGGCGACATCAATCACCGGGCGCCCGGTCTGATAGGCTTCTTTGGCAATGTCCGAGGCCAGGGCGTAGCCGATTTCCGGGTTCAGAGCCGTTACCAGCACCGGGTTTTTACCCACAGCCTCGTTCAGGTTGTCTGCATTGACCGTAAAGCCCCGGATCGCTTTATCCGCAAGCATGTTCATGGCATTGCCCAGCAGATTAATCATGTCCAGCAGGTTAGCCCCGACTAACGGCAGCATCACGTTCAGCTGAAAGTTGCCGGACTGCCCCGCAATCGCGTTGGTACTGTCCAGCCCCATCACCTGGGCACTGGCCATCGCAACCGATTCCGGAATCACCGGATTCACCTTTCCAGGCATGATACTGCTGCCCGGCTGCAGCGCCGGCAGGCTGATTTCCGCCAGCCCGTGAATCGGACCGCTGTTCATCCAGCGCAGATCATTGGCAATCTTGGTCAGCACCACCGCAAGGCCCCGAAGCTGTGCCGACAGGTTAACCGGAGCATCAATGGCACTCTGGCCGACAAATTTGTGGTCCAGAGAGCGAAAACTATAACCGGTTTTATCTTTCAGATATTTGACAAACTGTGCGGTAAATTCCGCCGGCGCGTTCACCCCGGTACCCACGGCTGTGCCACCCTGGGGCACCGGAAGCAGGTCTTCCACTGCGGCATTGAGGCGCTTTTCCGTGGCCAGAAGCTGTTCCCGCCAGGTGCGCAGCTCCTGCCCGAGGGTGACCGGCATGGCGTCCATCAAATGGGTACGGCCGGTCTTCACCTGTTCACTGAACAACCCTTCCCGCTCGTAAATCACGCCACATAAATGAGTGAGAGCGGGCAGCAGCCGCGCCTGCACTTCGGTCACGGCACTGACGTGAATGGCCGAGGGAATAACGTCATTGGAGCTCTGGCTCATGTTCACGTGATCGTTCGGGTGTACTTCTACCCCCGCTTGATTTGCCAGCGCTGACATCACCTCGTTCACGTTCATGTTGGTACTGGTGCCAGAGCCGGTCTGGTATCGGTCCACCGGAAACTGATCACTGCATTCGCCGGCGATGATTCGATCTCCGGCGTCGACAATGGCATCCCGGTAGCCTACATCCAACAGGCCAAGACTGGCGTTGGCATCGGCGGCGGCTTGCTTGATCCGCACCACCGCAGCGATGAACGCAGGCGGCATGGCAAGCCCGCTCACGGAAAAATTTTCCACGGCGCGCTGGGTCTGAGCGCCCCAGAGCGCATCGGCAGGTACCTTGACCTCGCCAAGGCTGTCCTTTTCGGTTCTGAAGTTTGTCATGGCGTCCTCCTTGTTCATTCAACAGCATGAAAGCTTGGCACTGGTGCCCAGTTTACGCTATTGGGCACATCCTTGTGCCAGAGCTGCCCTATCCGATCAGAAAAATCCGAGGGGGTTGATGTCGTAGCTCACCAACAGGTTTTTGGTCTGCTGATAGTGGTCCAGCGCCATCTTGTGGTTTTCGCGACCGACACCAGACTTCTTGTAACCACCAAAGGCGGCGTGCGCCGGATACTGGTGGTAACAGTTGGTCCACACGCGGCCCGCCTGGATACCACGACCGACACGGAAGGCGCGATTGATATCACGGGTCCAGAGGCCGGCGCCCAGGCCAAACTCGGTGTCATTGGCGATGGCCAGCGCTTCTTCCTCATCCTTGAAGGTGGTCACACCAACCACCGGGCCAAAGATTTCTTCCTGGAACACCCGCATGTCATTGCGGCCCTTGAACAGGGTGGGCTGAACGTAGAAGCCGTTGTTGTACTCGCCTTCCATCTCCTGGCGACCACCACCGATCAGCACTTCCGCGCCTTCCTGTTTCCCTATTTCCAGATAGGACATGATCTTGTCGAACTGTTCCTTACTGGCCTGAGCGCCGACCTGCACATCGGTGTCCAGCGGGTTACCGCGCTTGATGGACTTGGTGCGCTCGATAACCTTGGCCATGAATTCGTCGTACATGTCTTCCTGAACCAGCGCCCGGGACGGACAAGTACAGACTTCACCCTGGTTGAAGAACGCCAGCACCAGGCCTTCCACGCACTTGTCGACAAACTCCGGTTCGGCCTTCATCACATCCGAGAAGTAGATGTTCGGCGACTTGCCGCCCAGCTCCACGGTAGACGGAATGATGTTTTCCGCAGCGCATTTGAGAATGTGGGAGCCCACCGGCGTGGAGCCTGTGAACGCTATCTTGGCAATACGCTTGCTGGACGCCAGCGCCTGGCCCGCTTCGGCGCCGTAACCGTTGACAATATTGATGACACCCGGTGGCAGCAGGTCACCGATCAGTTCCATTAATACCAGGATACTGGCCGGGGTCTGCTCTGCTGGCTTCATGACCGTGCAGTTACCGGCTGCCAGGCAGGGCGCCAGTTTCCAGGTGGCCATCAACAGCGGAAAGTTCCAGGGAATGATCTGGCCCACAACACCCAATGGCTCGTGGTAATGATAAGCCACGGTGTTGCTGTCGATGGCGCTTGAGGTGTCTTCCTGGGCGCGGATACAACCGGCGAAATAGCGGAAGTGATCAATTGCCAGGGGTATATCGGCGTTGATGGTCTCGCGTACGGCCTTGCCGTTATCCCAGCAGTCAGCGACCGCCAGCATTTCCAGATTCTGCTCCATGCGGTCCGCTATTTTCAGCAGAATGTTGGAGCGTTCCGTGGTCGACATTTTGCCCCAGGCTGGAGCGGCCTTGTGGGCGGCGTCCAGAGCCAGCTCGACGTCCTCGGCCTGGGAGCGCGGAATGTCGCAAATCACATCGCCGGTCACCGGGGTAATGTTGGCAAAGTACTGACCTTTTACCGGGGCGACCCATTCGCCGCCAATGTAATTTTCATAACGGGATTTGAAGGAGACAACGGAGCCTTCTTTACCGGGGTTTGCATAGATCATGGTGTTGGCCTCTTGTTGTGGTTGTTCGAAGGCAACGAGCCTCCGGCGTGATACCAAAACACTCTAATACTGGATACGTTCAGGATGAACGATTCGGCGGCGCGAACGATTCGTCCATTAGTCGTAGGGAAACCCCAAGCGGAACCGCTCAGGAAGGAAAAGCGTCGAGCTCTTGCAGACAATTATTGAGAAAGGCTTCTGGCACGGGCATCACCGCTTCGTCCGCCACGACGCCGAACTGCACCTGACCGGCGTAACTGACCACACTGACGCCGAGGCCGATATCACCGGCCTGGGGCACCCAGAACATCTGTTCTGTAATTCGGCAGCCGGCGAGATAGCGGGGCTCAGGGGTGCCGGGCACGTTTGACACCACGGCGCTTGCCTTGCGGCAAAACAGATCGGCCAGCGGCTGCCGCCAGATCTCCGGAATCATGGATGCGGAGCCCGTCAGGGCCCAGGAAATCCCGGGCTGCCAACTCTTTTTCAGCCGCCGGGTCTCGTGCTTGATGCGAAAAAGCCGCTCCAGCGAGCTTTCTCCATCCACCGGTAAGGGCACGAATACCGTGCCAAAATAATTCCCGAGGGCATTGGCTTCCGGCTTGATGTCCTCCGGCAGCCGGTCGCGGATGTCCACGGGCACCGCCGCGTGCAACACAGTGTCTTCCAACTGTATTGCCGCCGTTTGCCCGGAATCGGCCTGCAGGTGCCGGCGCAATGCCGAGGTAACACAGCTGAGCAGCACATCGTTGATTTTCACGCCGGTGGCTTCCGCGATCCGGCGAAACCGGTCCAGGCTGACCGGCGGCGACCAGCGACACTGCCGCCGACCGAGCAACGCCCGCTTGAGAGAGGACGGGGAATCTTCCGGCTCTACCAGGAACTGGCTCAGCTCATTGACCAGCTTGACGCTTTTCCAGGCGGCGCGCTCCAGGGCATTGCGAGAAGCCGTTGCGCCGTTAGCGGCAAACTCAGGTGCATTGCCATTGGCGCCAGTCGCTTCATCCGGCGAGGTCAGCTCGTTAAGCCAGGCACCGGCGGCTTTTTTCCAGCGGCCCATGTCGCCGTTTTCCGCGGCACCGTAAATCGCCGGCGCCTGTTGCGGCGACGGCGGACACAACCGGTCGAACATCCCCATCAGCGACAGCCCGTCGGCATAGCAATGGTGAACCCTCAACAGCAGGGCGGCACCGCCTTCGGCATGCGGTGCCAGCCAGAACTTCCACATCGGGCGATACGACACCAGGGGCTGATTCAGACGAGCGGACACCCAGGATTGCAGAGCAGATTCATCAAAATGGCCAGGCACCACTTCCAGGTGATGATTCAGCGAAAAAACCGGATCCTGCTCCCACCACCAGCCGGTTGCCTGGCGCACGGGCATGTACAGAAAACGCTGCCAGGCCATCCAGTATATTCGGAGGAACTCCCGGAACCGGGCCTCGGTAAGACCTTCAACCCGAAGCATGACGGTAATGGTCATGGGGTTTTCTGGACGCTCCAGGGCAAGCCACGCCGAATCTACAGGCAACAGGAGGTGCGATTCCGTTTGACTCAAACCTGTGTATCCCCGGCCAAATGCTGCGAATGAACGATGCGATCGTTAGTGGAAGAAACAAGATCCGCCATTGTGCCAGACATGCCCCACCGGCTCCATCCAAGCGCCGAGCCGACAGGTTTACAAAACGTTACCCCCAAGTAATACTGGACTCGTATAGTGTTGGTTCGGGTCATCGGCTGTGACGCGACCCGAATCCAGTATCTGGCGCCAGTAACGCAGCCGCCGGAACAAATCAGAGCAGTACCAGCGCAGGCAAAGGCATACCCCAACAGAACAAGCCAGGCGTTGCTGGAGGAAAACCATGAAAGCGAGCCACGTTCGAAAACTGATCAAGCCCATTGATAGTGCTTACTCCGAAATGTTTTCCGGGCGGGTCTATCGCGTTGGTAACGGTGCAGTCTCGGTGCGCAATCACAGCGGTGACGCAAAGCAGACAGTAATCGGAGTTCATGGCTTTCTGGAAAATCACTGCTATTTCACCCAGGCCTACGAGTCACCCACAACCGAACTGATCCTGCTGACTTGTAGCAATTACCACATTCCGGTTAACGGCGTGACCCCGGAATCACCGGACTGGGAAGTGCCCATCAAACACCTTGATGGCACCATTGAATACGACGCCTGCATCCTGAACCTGGCCATGGCCAACCTTCCCAGCACCGACAACATTCGCCTGCACGGCCATTCCCGGGGTGGGGCAGTCATACTTGAAGCCGCGCGACAGGCGCCGGAGCTGTACGAAAACGTCGAGGTGGTTCTTGAGGCACCGGTGCTCCCCCAGGGTAAACTGTCCGCCCTGGTCACAGCCGTTCTGGAGCCCGTCAGCCACGGCATGTGGCCCTGGGTGATCCGGCTTATCAACAGTGCACCCTCCTCGGCCTACGGCCAGACCTTTTTCGGCAAAATGAACCCACGTAAGAAACAGTTGCTGTCCAAACTGTTTTCCTCAACCCGGGATCACCTGACCATCGTCCGAAATATCGAAAACCTGATGGCGTGGATGCAAAGCACGAATGCGTCTGCCTACGAGAACATCCGCTACGGTACCTTCCTGATTCCCGCCGTGGACCGTATTCTGGACCGCGAGGCCATGATCAGAAGTGCCCGACAAAGCCCGACCACCATGCGAATCGTGGAAACCCAGGCGCCCAGCCACTTCATCACACTTGACAGCAAAGAATGGATTCCCGGCTTTGAGAGCCTGCCCCTGTCCGCGCAGCATTAGAACGGCTGCATTAGGTTTCACGCTTCGCTACACTGGCGCGCTTTCCTGCGCTGTTTTAATGGAGCCCCCATGTATCGTGAGCGACTCGTTGCCACCCCCGTAACGACGCCCAGTGCCATTCGCCTGCAGAAGGTGCTGCTGACCTACCACGATTTCCGACGGCGTAAAGCCAGCCACAGTCTGCTCGATGACACCTTTATCCTGGCCCAATGGCAGGCTGAACGTCTGAAAACCACCCATCAGGACCTTTACAGCCATTCGGGCTATCACACCGGCCTGGAATTTCTGCTGACGGACCTGTACGCGCCGGCGAACATGATCCGCCGGGACGACAATATCGATCGGGTGTTTCCAAAAATGGTGAAGTGGCTGCCTGACAACCAACTGGATACCTTTGCCGGGCTGATGGAGCTGAACTTGCTCACCCAGCAACTTGATCTGGATCTTGTGGAAGTGCTCGCAGCCCACAATTTGGATCCTGCAACATTAACCGAGGCAAGCTACTGCGAGGCACTGTGTAACAGCCGCCAAACGGAAGAAAGAGCCCACCAGATCGAATTGGTTGGCGCAGTGGGGCGCCAACTGGACCGTTATGTGCGCAACCGCACATTGGGTTGGCTGCTTGCCATAAGCCGTGCGCCTGCCGAGATGGCAGAACTCAGCGACCTGCACAGTTTTCTTAGCCGCGGATACACGGCCTTCAGGCACATGGACAATGTGGAACTGCTCATCGATCGGCTGGTGGTACGGGAACGCCGGATCCTTGAAAAAATACTCAACCGGGAACCCGATCCGTTCCGGATGCCAGAAGAGCTCTAGGCTCCGGTAATCTGATCAAGCTGGCTGTGAATTTCCTGCTCGATGCGGGATTTGAACGGCCTGAGCATCATCCCCAGCTCTAGATAGACGTGCAGTTCCTGCTCAGAGACATCCAGTTTGCCTTTCACACCGCTACGCTTGAACCGCAACCGGTCGCCCTCCCATTCATAGTTCACATCGAACTGGCGGGACAGATCTTGGGCCAGCGTTTCGGCCGCGTCGCGGGCGTGCGCCTTGTCGAGAGAGTGGGCGCGGTGAATGTCGATAACGGACATGAAGCAGATTTCTCCGGGTATGGGTCAGGGAATTACGATGCCAGATGGCAAAGTGTACGGTGCCATTTAACTTGTAGCCACCCTTGTAGACAAACCGGCAGGCGTTAGAATACGGGTTCAGATTCTGACAGGACACAATCGTGAGCGAACACAAAGAGTCAGCCATTAGCGAACACCCGTCACCCGGCCAGCCGGCCAGTGAGACTGCCGACGACGTTACCCACTTCGGCTTTCGCAATGTGCCAAAGAACCAGAAGGCCAGCCAGGTCGCCGATGTTTTCCACTCGGTGGCGAGCAAATACGACCTGATGAACGACCTCATGTCCATGGGCATCCACCGCCTGTGGAAGCGCTTCACTATTGAGCTGTCCGGTGTTCGCAAAGGCCATCAGGTGCTGGATATCGCCGGTGGCACCGGCGACCTCACCATGAAATTTTCTGACCTGGTCGGGCCCACCGGCCGGGTGGTGCTGGCTGACATCAACGCCTCCATGCTCGAGGTGGGCCGTGGCCGGCTGGTGGATCGGGGTTATGCCGGCAACATTGAGTATGTTCAGGCTGATGCCGAACATCTGCCCTTCCCCGACAACAACTTCAACGCCGTCAGCATCGCCTTTGGCCTGCGCAACGTCACCGACAAGGATCAGGCACTGCGGGACATGGCACGGGTGCTGAAGCCCGGCGGCAAACTGATGGTGCTGGAGTTTTCCAAGCCGACCAACCCGCTGCTCAGCAAAGCCTATGACGCCTACTCCTTCAGCGCTCTACCGTTGATGGGCCAGTTAATTGCTGGTGATTCCAGCAGCTACAAATACCTGGCCGAATCCATCCGCATGCACCCGGACCAGGACACGCTCAAGGGCATGATGGAATCCGCCGGGCTGGTCAACTGCAAGTACTTCAACATGACCGGCGGTGTAGTGGCACTGCACGTGGGGATCAAGCCCTGATGTTTCCCGGCCCTACGCTGATGTCGGCCATGACTGCCATATTGGAGCGCGGCCTCAACCGCGCTCTGGATCTGGACCCGGCGGGCAGACAGGCACTGATGTCAGCCCTTACCGGGCCGGTGCAGTTTACGGTGGATGCACCCCTGGACCTGACCCTGGCCCTGCTGCCCGGAGAAAACCGGATTCAGGTTGTCGGCCAGCCGCCGGAAGACCGGGCACTGGAGCTGGGCGGTCGGCCCATGGCCTTTGCGGCCCTGGCCATGGGTGATGGTCAGGTATTCAGCGAAGGTCGCATCAGAGTGCTCGGCGACATGGCAGTGGCGCACCAGTTCCAGCGCGCCATCGACCAACTTAACCCCGACTGGGAAGCTGCCATGGCGGAGTATATCGGCGACGTACCTGCCCACTTCCTGGGCCAGCGGTTGCGCGGTGCCGTCAAATGGAGCCGCGAGGCCTTCCGGTCCCTGAATGCCAATGTCGAAGAGTACATCCACGAGGAAAGCCGCAGCCTGCCCGGGCGCCGGGAGTTGGAAGCCACCTTCGAGGATATCGATCAACTGAGCCTTCGGGTAGAGCGCCTTGACGCACGCATCCGGCAGGCTGAACCCGCCACCGACAACACCGGTCCGGAGTCATTGTGACGCGACTTCAACGTCTTTTCCGTATTCTCTGGGTTATCTGCCGCTATCGGCTGGACACGTTTCTGCCGCTGAAGGAATTACCGGCTCCGGTGAAGCTATTGTTCATTCTGGCGCCCTGGCACCTGTTCCCGAAACCCAAAATGGGCCGGGGCGATCAACTCCGCCTGGCACTGGAGGAACTCGGCCCGGTGTTCGTCAAGTTCGGCCAGATACTGTCTACCCGTCGGGATCTGCTGCCCGACGATATGGCCGAGTCGCTGAAGCACCTGCAGGACCGGGTGCCACCCTTTCCCGGCACCGAGGCCCAGGCCATTATTGAGCGCTCGCTGGGCGCCGGCGTGGACGAGCTGTTTGCCACTTTTTCCCGGGAGCCCATGGCCTCGGCGTCAGTGGCCCAAGTCCATGCCGCCACACTTCCGGACGGACGCGACGTGGTGGTCAAGGTCATCCGCCCCGGCATTGAACGGGTGATCAATCAGGACCTGTCCCTGATGTACCTCATGGCCGGCCTGCTGGAGCGCTACTGGTCCGAAGGCCCGCGCCTGCACCCTACCGACGTGGTGGCCGACTACGACGCCACCATTCACGACGAGCTGAATCTGCAACGGGAAGCCGCCAACGCCAGCCAGCTGCGGCGTAATTTTGACAATTCCTCGTTGATTTACATTCCCTACATTGACTGGGACTACACCCGTAAGTCCGTACTGGTAATGGAACGCATCAAAGGCATCCCGATTGCCGATGTGGACGCCCTGCGCGCCGCGGGCGTCAACCTGAAAGTGCTGGCCGAGAAAGGCGTGGAGATTTTCTTCACCCAGGTATTCCGGGACAGTTTTTTCCATGCCGACATGCACCCGGGCAATATTTTTGTCGACGTGTCCAACCCGGCCGACCCGAAATACATTGCCATTGATTTCGGCATTGTCGGTACCCTGGCGCCCGACGATCAGAGCTACCTGGCTCGCAACCTTCTGGCGTTTTTCCGGCGGGATTACCGGCAGGTAGCGGAGCTTCACATCCAGTCCGGCTGGGTGCCTGCGGATACCCGGGTGAACGAATTCGAAGCCGCGATTCGCACCGTCTGTGAGCCGATCTTTGAAAAACCACTGAAAGACATCTCCTTCGGTCACTTTCTGTTGGGCCTGTTCCAGACCGCCCGGCGCTTCAACATGGAAGTGCAGCCACAGCTGGTATTGCTGCAGAAAACCCTGCTGAATGTTGAAGGCCTGGGCCGCCAGCTCTATCCGGACCTGGACCTGTGGAGCACCGCCCAACCCTTTCTAGAAAACTGGATGCGCGGGCGCGTTGGTCCGGCAGGGCTGCTAAAATCTCTGAAAACCCATTTGCCGGAATGGATCGAACAGTCGCCGGAAATGCCACAATTGGTGCACGACGCGCTGATGCAGCTGCGCCACTCCGGCCCCAGCGACAGGGCTAGCCAGCAGGCCACCGAACTCATGCGCGAAGGCCGTGCGCGGGCAGACCGTCGTTGGCGGCGCAGCATTGCTGCTCTGGCGCTGGTGGGCGTCGCCTGGCTGAGCATTGATCACGATCTGGCCAGGCTGGCCGGGGCCATGCCCGCTCATGGCTGGGCACTGTTGGCCGGCGCCACCTGGCTGGTGGCGGGCATCGGTCGCAAACATTAAGGAACGTCACATAAATGCGAGATAGCAACGCTACAGCCGCACCTCCCGAATGGCTTGCGAACATTCGGTGGAACGCGGATGGCCTGGTGCCCGCCATTGCTCAGGACGCCACTTCCGGTGATATTCTGATGATGGCATGGATGAACGCCGAGTCCCTGAAACTCACCGCAGAGGAAGGCCAGGCAGTCTATTGGTCCCGGTCCCGTGGCAAACTCTGGCGCAAGGGTGAGACCTCCGGGCATCAACAGGTTATCCATGAGATACGCCTGGACTGCGACGACGACGTCATTTTGCTGAAAGTGGAACAGAAAGGCGGTATGGCCTGTCATACAGGACGGCGCAGTTGCTTTTACCGAAGGCTGGAAAACGGCAAGTGGCAATGCGTTGACCCGGTTCTGAAAGACCCGGAAGAAATCTACGGAAAAACTCACGGCAAGTCAGACAAAACATCAGGTGGTGCACAAGATGAGTGACATTCTGCAGCAATTGGCTACAGTATTGGAGGCCAGAAAGCAGGCAGATCCGGAATCATCCTATGTGGCAAGCCTGCACCAGAAGGGCCTGAACAAGATTCTGGAAAAGGTCGGTGAAGAGTGCACCGAAACCCTGCTGGCGGCAAAGGATGCGGAGCACTCCGGCGACACCCGCGATTTGGTCAATGAAACCGCTGACCTGTGGTTTCACAGCATGGTTATGCTGTCACGACTGGGACTGGGGCCGGATGACATACTGCGGGAACTGGCCAATCGGTTCGATTTGTCCGGACTGGAAGAGAAGGCCTCCAGAACGCCGTGATCACCAAATGCAAAGCGGTTTCCGGAACCACTCTGAATTGACGTACAATAACCCCAACAGACACGTAACTTGAGGATCCCGAAATGGGTATCAGTATCTGGCAGCTTCTGATTGTTCTCGGCATTGTCATTCTGTTGTTCGGAACCAAAAAACTCCGGAACATCGGTGGCGATCTTGGCGGTGCCATTCGCGGCTTTAAAAAGTCTATGAGTGAGGATGACAAAAAGGAAGAAGATTCCGACGTCATCGAAGCCAAAACCGATGACGCGACCCAGGCGACCGGGCAAGCCTCCAAGGCTGAAGAAACTCCACGGGACAAGTCCCACAGCTGAGACGGGCTGAATGTTTGATATCGGCTTTGTTGAACTGCTGATCTGCGGTGTTATCGCCTTGATTGTGCTTGGTCCGGAACGACTGCCTACGGCAGCCCGTGCGGCAGGGAGATGGGTTGGCACCGTCAGGCGGATGGTTGGTCAGTTTTCATCGGAACTGGATAGCCAGCTCAAGGCGGAAGAGTTGCGGGAAGAGCTGCGCAAAGCCGGCGATATTGGCCTGGAAGACGTTCAGAAATCGGTACGCGGTGCGCTGGACGAAGCCAAAAAGTACGAGCACATGGTGTTGCCGGACAACGAAACGCCAAAACACCGTTCCGCCCCAGCTTCCCGGCAACTCAAAAACCCTGAAGCCCAGGCCGACAAACCGGACTTGCCGGAAACGCGCGAACCCGACGACAGCACTGATCCCGTGGAAACCCGGGCTCAGACGCCGGATAAGCCCAAATGACAGATCAGCAAAACAGCCAGGCCAACGCGTCGGCCGACCACACCAAAGCAGAAATGCCGCTGGTTGAACACCTGCTGGAACTGCGCAATCGGTTGCTAAAAATGGTACTGGCGGTGATGATTTGCTTCGCCGCGATCTACCCCTTCGCCAATGAGCTTTACCTCTGGGTATCGGAGCCGCTGCGGTCGCTGCTGCCCGTTGGCCAGACCATGATCGCCACGGATGTCACTGCGCCATTCTTCGCACCCCTCAAACTGTCGCTGGTGCTGGCTGTGTTTGGGGCAATTCCGATCATTCTTTACCAGCTCTGGAGCTTCATAGCACCGGGACTTTATGCCCATGAAAAGCGCCTGGCCTTTCCCCTGTTGTTCACATCCATCATCCTGTTCTATCTGGGCGCGGCCTTCGCTTACTTTGTGGTGTTTCCGCTGGTGTTCGGTTTTTTTACCGCCATCGGCCCCGAAGGCATCGTCGAGTTGCCAGATATCAGCAGCTATCTGAACTTTGTTCTGAAGATGTTTTTTGCCTTCGGTGTCGCGTTTGAGATCCCCATCGCCACCATTCTGCTGATTCTCACCGGCGCCACCACCCCCGCCGACCTCGCCGCCAAACGCCCTTACATTGTGGTCGGCTGTTTCGTTATCGGCATGCTGCTGACGCCCCCGGATATCATCTCCCAGACCCTGTTGGCACTGCCCATGTGGCTGTTGTTCGAGTTAGGCATACTGTTTGGCCGACTGGCGATCCGCAACCGGGTGGATACTGAAGACACGCCTGAGCCGTGAGGTTCCCGCCGCGATGAACCTGGCACTGCTGTTCGATACCGATTTCACATCGCCAGACCGGGCCTTACTGACCGGCCGTCGCCGCCGCCATCTGGAAACCGTTCTGAAAGCCGCGGAAGGCGACTGCATTGCGGTGGGCCGGGTCAACGGCATGATCGGTAGTGGCGAAATTATCCGCTTGACCGACGACCTGGCGGAGCTGGCGGTCACCCTGGATTCCCCGCCGCCGCCAGCCCCGCCCCTGCGCCTGGTGATGGCCATGCCGCGGCCGAAAATGTTCCGCCGGGTGCTGCAGACCGCCACCGCCCTGGGGGTGAAAGAGATCTGGTTGCTGAACGCCTATAAAGTGGAGAAAAGCTTCTGGCAGACGCCCTGGCTGGAATCCCAGGCACTGACCGAGAACATGGTACTGGGGCTTGAGCAGGCGATGGATACGGTGATGCCACAGGTTCACCTCCGCCAGCGTTTCAAACCCTTTGTGGAAGACGAATTGCCCGGGTTGATCGGCGATCGCAAGGCGCTGGTGGCGCACCCCGGCACCGACGCCCCCTGCCCGACCCACCTGAACCGGCCCAGCCTGCTGTGCATCGGCCCGGAAGGCGGATTTATTCCCTACGAAGTGGAGAAACTGGCGCAGGCGGGATGTCAGGCGGTGCATTTGGGCCGGCGGATTCTGCGGGTCGAAACCGCCGTGCCGGTGCTGATATCCCGGCTTTTTGACGGGTGTTTATAGCGGCTCAGGCACCCGCTTTACGGGCCTGCCAGAGCTTACCCAGCGGCGTGATGATGGCCACCAGTATCGCCCCCGCCAGCAGCCCGACCACACCGTTGGCCAGGGTGGGCACCACCGCACCGCCAACACCGCCCAGGCCACCGGCAAACTGGCTGATCGCCTCGTAGACCGGCGGCACGCCGTGAACCAGGATGCCGCCGCCCACCAGGAACATCGCGAGCGTGCCCAGTATCGACAGTGCTTTCATCAGATAGGGCGCGGCCCAGACAATGGCCTGCCCCAGTTTCTGCGCCGACACACTGGCCTGTTGGGACAGGTAGAGACCGACATCGTCCAGCTTCACAATCCCCGCCACCAGGCCATACACCACCACCGTCACCATAAGCGCCACCACGGTCAGCACCAGGGCCTGCATCATGAACGGTTGGGCGGCCACCGTGCCAAGGGTAATGGCAATAATCTCCGCGGAAAGAATGAAGTCGGTGCGAATGGCGCCCTTGATCTTGTCTTGCTCAACGGTTTTCAGATCGGCCTCGGGATTTTTAAGCGCTGCGCGCAATTGCTGCTTGTGCTTCTGGTCTTCTTCCCGGTGCAGGAACTTATGGACCAGTTTTTCAAAGCCCTCGAAACACAGAAAAGCGCCACCGAGCATAAGCAGGGGCGTGACAAGCCAGGGGATAAAGAAGCTGATGGCCAGAGCAGCGGGCACCAGAATAATTTTGTTGGCCAGCGAGCCTTTAGCCACCGCCCAGACCACCGGCAGTTCCCGTGCCGGCCGCACGCCGGCCACTTGCTGGGCGTTCAGCGCCAGATCATCACCCAGCACCCCGGCGGTTTTCTTGGTGGCGGCTTTGGTCATCAAGGCCACATCGTCCAGCACCGTGGCGATGTCGTCGATCAGAATCAGAAGGCTGCTTCCTGCCATGGCTTTGTCCTTTGGATCTTCAAGTGGAGGGGGGGTTGCTGGAAATCCGGCCGTTCAGTCAGTCAGGCCCATCGCCTGGGCCGCAATCCGGTGCTTGACCGGGCCAAGCCGGTCAAACCACTTCAGGCCCGTGTTCCGCAGCCACCGCACCGGCAGCTCATCGCGACCAAACAGTTGCTTGAACCCTTCCATCGCCGCCATCATCGAGAGGTTTTCACCTTTGCGGCGTCGCTGATACCGGGACAGGGTCGCGGGGTCAGCAGGGCCCAGACCCGCTGACTTTGCACGAGCCAACTCGCCCAGCAGTACCCGGACGTCCGCATACCCCAGATTGGCACCCTGCCCCGCCAGCGGGTGAATGCTGTGAGCCGCGTCGCCCACCAGGACAAGTCCATCGGCTACGTAATCTTTGGCATGGCGCTGGCGCAATGGAAAGGCGAAACGTTTGGAAACCGATTCCACAGTACCCAGCTCTCGTTCAATCGCTCGTTCCAGCTCTGCCGCAAACGCGCCGTCACCCAAAGCCATGAGCCGCCGGGCTTCCACCGTATCCTGAGACCAGACAATCGAGCAGAAATGGCTGTCGCCCTGCTCGTTGAGAAGTGGCAGAAACGCCAACGGCCCGGTCTGGGAAAACCGCTGCCAAGCGGTAGAACGGTGACTCTGACTGGATTTCACGGTACACACAATGGCCTGCTGATCGTAATCCCATTCCCGGGTGGGTATTCCGGCCCAATGCCTGAGCTGGGAATTGGGGCCATCGGCCGCAATAACCAGTGACGCGCCCAGCGACCGGCCATCGTCCAGGCGCACCCCGCTCAGGCCGGCGTTTTGCCACCAGCCGGCAACCCTGACCCCATCAATCAGTTCAACCGGGCTATCATCGATCAACTGAAACAACGCCCTGACCACAACCCGGTTTTCGACAATGGTACCCAGGGATTCGGACCGCAGTTCAGCGGCCTCAAAGTGAACCCGGCCAGTGCCGTCGCCGTCCCAGACGGTCATGTTCTGATAGGGGCAATGACGGCTTGCCTGCACCCCGGACCAGGCTCCAAGCTGAACCATAAGCCGCTGACTTGAGGGCGAAAGAGCGCTCACCCTGGCCTCAAACTCATCAACCGCTGTGGCCGGGTGAATGTCTGCCACCAGCGCATCCCGAGGCTGGCCCTCAACCAGGCCAACACGCCAACCCTGCCGCGACAGACCCAGCGCCGCGGCGGAGCCGATCATGCCGCCGCCCACAACGAGAATGTCGAAATCCATCGAATCAGTCATGGTCCGTCGTTTTCCTCACGGTTCCGCCGGCCGGCGAGAGATTCGGTCGGCGACCACCCAGCCCCATGGCCCGTCGGCCGAACCAGCGTTTGGCGCCCGGCAATAGATCAAGCCCGGTCAAACCGATATCCCGGGCCGCAGCCACGGCGGGCATTGACTGGCCAAAAATTTCAATCAGCGAGTCGGAGAATTGCACAGTCTGCTTCCAGTCCTGCCGGTGTCTGGCCTGGTAACGGTTCAGCACCGCCAGGCTGCCCAAAGGCTCGCCCTGTGACGTTGCCAGCCGGAACTGCTCCACCAGCGCCATCAGGCCGCGAAGCGCCAGGTTGAAGCCCTGGCCCGCAACCGGGTGCAGGGTGTGGGCCGCGTTGCCCACCAGAACAACTCCGGGCCGCACCGACTCATCCACGGTTTGCAGAGTCAGCGGGTAGTGGCTGCATTCGCCGAGGCGGGTGAAACGCCCGAGCCGCCAGCCAAAACGGGCCTGCAACCGGCGGCACCGCTCGGTCTCGTTCTGAGCAAGAAGGTCATCCAGGGTGTCACTGTCCAGGGTCCAGACCAGTGACGAACTGTTGTTGGCCTGATCAACCGGACCGCGGGGCAGAAGCGCCATGGGTCCGGCATCCGTAAAGCGCTCGTAGGCGGTGTTTCCGTGACTCTCAGACGTGGATACGTTAGCGATCAGGGCGTGCTGACCATAATCTTGCTGATTCACCCGAAACCCGAGCTGTTCCCTGAGGCCCGAGCGGCCCCCGTCGGCAATCACCAGGCACTGGGCCGTCAACGAACGGGTGTCATCGCTCTCGCCCTGATCATCACCGATAGAAACGCTTACACCCTCCGCCAGCGGTTTCATGCCGGTCACCGCTGCCGGTGCCAGCCAGTTGACGTCCGCGTCCAGAAGCTCACGCATCAGGCACAGGCCCATCCAGCGGTTATCCGCCACGTAGCCAAGAGCCTCCTGCTGATGATCTTTCGCATGAAGGCGGGCAGCGCCGAAATGACCGCGATCAGACACATGAATATGCCGGATCGGTGTTGCGTGTTCGGACAGACGCGACCACAGGCCTAACTGCTCGAAGGTCAGCCGCGACCCCCACGCCAGTGCGGTTGATCGCGCATCATAACTGGGCTGGTAGGATTCCGGCACCGCCTCTGCCGCCAGCGGGAAAGACTCCACCACGGTGACCCGAAGACCAGGGATGCAACGGTTAAGCGCCAGCGCCAGCGTGGCGCCAGCAAGGCCGCCGCCGGCGATGACGATGTCCGTGTCCCATCGATCGCTGCCATTTCGGTCGGTGCTGGGGCGGCTCATGGTTACTCTGCCATCAATGCTTCAATGTCCGGAATGGTTTTGGGAACGGCTTCCGTCAAAACCCTGCAGCCCTCTTTGGTCACCACCACGTCGTCTTCAATACGGATGCCGATGCCCCGCCATTTTTCGTCGACATCGGTGTTGTCCGGCGCGATATACAGGCCAGGTTCCACAGTCATTGCCATGCCCGGCTCAAGCTGCCGCCAGGCGTCGCCAATTTTATAGTCCCCCACATCGTGCACATCCATGCCCAACCAATGCCCGGTTCGATGCATGAAAAACGGACGGTAAGACTGTTGCTCCAGGGCGTCCTCAAGTGTTCCACTCAGCAGGCCCAGATCAATCAGCCCCTGGGTGAGTACCCGCAGCGCCGCCTGGTGGGGGTGGTCCCAGTGATTGTCCGGGTGGACCGCTTCAATGGCCGCGTATTGTGCGGACAGCACGACTTCATACAGTGCTTTCTGCTCCGGGCTGAACTTGCCACTGACCGGGAAAGTGCGGGTAATGTCCGAGGCGTAACACTCGTATTCGCATCCGGCGTCAATCAGTACCAGGTCACCCTCTTTCAACGGTGCACTGTTTTCAATGTAATGCAGAATGCAGCCGTTTGCGCCGCCACCAACAATTGACGGATAAGCTGTGGAACGGGCCCCGTTTTCCATAAAGGTATGAATCAGTTCCGCTTCCAGGTTGTACTCATAGCCGCCCTTGCGAGCCCGCTTCATCGCTCGCTTATGGGCTTCAGAACTTATCTGGCCGGCTTTGGCCATTACCCTGATTTCCGCCGCGCTCTTGTAAAGCCGGAGGTCGTGAAGCAGATGCTCCAGCGCCACGAATTCACCGGGCGGATGGGCGCCGGAGCGCACCTTGCTGCGAATCAGTTTGACCCAGTCCATCACCCGCACATCGAAATCCTGATCTTTGCCCAATGGGTAATACACCCGGCTGCGGCCTTCGATCATACCCGGAAGAATGTCATCGATGTCCGCGATCGGAAACGCGTCGTCCAGACCGTAGTTTTCGATGGCGCCGTCCTGGCCTGCCAGAAATCCGTCCCAAAGCTCTTTTTCAGGGTTACGCTCTCGACAGAACAGCACTGACTCACCGTGTTCGCGGCCAGGAATCAGCACCAGCACCGCTTCGGGCTCGCCAAAACCGGTCAGGTAATGGAAATCACTGTCCTGCCGGAAAGGATGCAGTACGTCACGGTTGCGCACACGCTCCGGCGCCGCCGGTAGGATGGCGATGCTTTCAGGCGTCATGCGCTCCATTAACCGGCGCCGGCGGTCACTGAATTCTTTCACGGGTATCATTGCGGCCATAATGCCTTTCACCTTTTGTCTTGTGCCATCCAGTGTCAGTGTCGAATCAATGCAGAGTGGGTCCTTGCTGCCCGGGCTTCTCCGGCGGGTTGAACTCGGTAAACACTGACAATGCGCCGAGGCGCACGTACTCGATAATTTCCATCAACTGCTGCTCGCTGTCTTCGTCCTGCTCTTCCTGATCCGACAACTGGCTGATGGCAACCAGATCTTCAATCAATTCACGGATTTCATCCGGCGCCTGCCCCAGAGCCTCGCCGGCCGACAGGGCCATTCCCTCAAGAAAACCCCGAACCCAGGAGATCAACGCTTCGAGGCGCTGATCAATGGCGTAATCGTCGTCCGGCAAAAGCGGCCGGAAGCTCATGTCCGCTGACTTCAAATGCTCGAGTGTCTCTTCGTACGCATTTACCATGAAGTCGCGGAGCGCTGTGGAATCTTCTGCACCGGTCGGCGGCAGACCCATGTGTTCACAGACCAATGTTAGCCAGTCAGTTTCCTGCATACGAGCCCCGGCAGAAAGGCGACCACAAAGTGCGCCATGAAGCTCCGAAGGATGACTGAATGCCTTGTGTGCAGTGAAAACATTGGCCCATTGCTCGAAGGCGACCGCCTGAGAGCTGGAAAGGTCGGTTTCAGACATGAAACGAGACGTTCCTGTATCGGTGGGTGGATGCCTATCCTAGCATTCAGCCCGATTTAAGACACTTGCACTGTTGATTCCGGACAGCGAAAAGGCGCATTATGTTATAACATATCAAATAAAGACAGGCAGACCATGATGATTCAGAAAAGACACGTCAAATCCCGGAACAACGTTCACTCCGCCAGATTACTTGGCTGCCTGATTGCCGGCTGCGTGTTCGTGCCAGTCACAATGGCCGCCGACAACCCCGACGCCCACGAGCATGGCCGCGCCCAGCTGCAAATGGCGCTGGAAAACACTCAAATAGACCTTATGTTCACCTCACCCGCCTACAATCTGGCCGGCTTTGAGCATGAAGCCCGCACTGACGAACAGAAAAAACAGCTGGCTGACATCCAGCGATGGCTGGAAACAACGCCGCTGGTCAATACCGAAGCCGGCACCTGCGTCGTGGCCGCCGCCGCCGTTCAACTGGGCGAGGAAAGTGAATCGCATCACGAAGCCGTACATGACGACCATCCCACGCACAGTGATTATGAAATAACCCAGCAACTGGCCTGCGACGGCATGACCGCCAATGATGCCTTTACAACGCCACTACCCGCACGCTTCGCGCAACTTGAGGAACTGGCAATTGAGTGGGTCGGCCCGACCGGCCAGGGCAGCACGGTAATCGATCAACCGGGGCCGCGCTTCAAGTTGACCCTTTAGAACCGGCTGTCACCAGTGCTCGCCCTGACCCGGGCGATCAATAATAGGACTCCTGTTCATAGGGCGTCACGTCGGCCCCTGAAATCGAGTAGGACGAGGAAGCGACATCGTTTTCCGTTCTGTTGATTTCCAACGTTCCTTCGATCCAGACCGGGTCGTACAGGGCTTCCAGTTTGAAGCCCTTCTTGGATTTCACGTGAATGATCTGATTGGGCGGCGGCGGTGGCACGTGAATGCAGGCGCCGTAGTAGGGCACCAGAAAGAACTCGAGAATGCGCATGTCTTCGGTGGTTTTCAGTGGCACCACGAATCCAGGGATGCGGCCGGACTTACCGCCCATCTCCGGCACCACTCGCCCGGTCATGATTTCATCGGGCAATGCGGCAGGGCCGGCGCCCTCATGCTCTACTTCAGGCATGTTTTCGAGCAGATACAGATCTTCTTCGGGCATCAGTTCCAGCCAGTCAATCTCTCTGGCTTCTTGCGCGCTGACAAAAGCCGGGGAACAGAACAGCAACAACAGGCCTATAAAAAAGGGGAACGAAAAAGATCGCATGTAAGATTCTCTTTGCTGCAACATGTGACGATGGCTTCTTCTGCAGGATAAATGGATTGAGACCGCGGCAATTATACACCGGAAACAGACACCCAACATGACCAGCAAGACAGACGCCACGGCGGATGGTTCCAACCAGGCCCGCAAAACTATTGAAACCAGCAATCTGACGTTTCACTGGGGTAAGCAGCAAACGCCCCTGACCTACCCGGACATCGACTTGCCCGTCGGTGAGCACCTGTTTTTGCAGGGGCCCAGTGGTAGTGGCAAAAGCACACTGATGAGCCTGATTGGCGGGCTGATTCTGCCCAGCGCCGGGAGCCTGCGGGTTCTGGACGCCGATCTGTCGGCACTGAGCGGGGGCCAGCGGGACCGATTCCGCGCGGAACACATGGGCGTGATTTTCCAGCAGTTCAACCTGGTGCCCTATCTGAACCCTCTGGATAACGTGCTACTGCCCTGCAGACTCTCGCAAAAGCGCCGGTCCCACGCACTGCCCGACCCCGAAGAGCAGGCGGAATTCCTGCTGAACGCCCTGGGCATTGCCGATGAACACTGGCGACGTCCGGTGACGCGGCTGAGCGTAGGCCAGCAGCAGCGAGTTGCCGCCGCGCGGGCACTGATCGGCACACCGGAACTGATTCTGGCCGACGAGCCCACTTCCGCACTGGATACAGACAACCGCGACCGCTTTATCGAACTGCTGCTGCAACTGGCCGCAAAACAGCAATCCTCCGTTGTGTTCGTGAGCCATGATCAAAGCCTTGCCGGGCGCTTCGACCACCGCATTGCGCTGGAGGCCACCCCATGAACCTGCGACTGACGTTTTCCCTGGCTATGGCCAGCCTGTGGCACCGCCGCAACGTGCTGGCACTGGTCACCCTCACTCTGATGCTCAGCATCACCCTGTTGCTGGGCATTCAATACCTGCGCACCGAGGTCAAACAATCGTTTACCAGCACCATTGCCGACACCGACCTGATTGTCGGTGCCCGCAGCGGACAGCTGAATCTTTTGATGTACACCGTTTTCCATATTGGCAATGCCACCAACAACATCCGCTGGCAAACCTATCAGGACCTGAAGGACGACTCCCGGATTGGCTGGATGGTTCCGATTTCGCTCGGCGACAGCTATCGCGGGCACCGGGTGGTTGGCACCAACGAGCAGTTCCCGGAATTCTTCCGGTACGGACAGGGGCAAGCCGTGGTACTTGGCAGCGGCACCTGGTTTGCCGACATGTTCGAGGTGGTTCTGGGCTCAGAAGTGGCCCGCACCCATCAACATGCGACCGGAGACCGCATCACCCTATCCCACGGCGGCGGTCGTACCAGCTTTTCCAACCACGACGACCTGCCTTTCACCGTATCCGGCGTCATCGCCCCCACCGGAACGCCGGTCGACCAGGCGGTTTATGTGAGCCTGGAAGGCCTGGAAGCTATTCACATTGGCTGGGAATCCGGCGTTGCGATTCCGGGCCGGACGGTAAGCGCCGAGCAGGCCCGGGAAAGGGATCTGACCCCTGACGCCATTACGGCTGTGCTGTTAGGCATGGACCGACAGATCCAGACCTTCCAGGTTCAGCGCGAAATCAATCAATATGCCGGCGAGCCGCTGTCCGCCATCCTGCCCGGTGTCGCGCTCAGTGAACTCTGGCGGATCATGGGCCAGTTTGAGAAAGCCCTGCTGGGCATTACCGTTTTCGTGGTGATCACCAGCCTGATTGGCCTGGCCGCCGTGCTGCTGACGTTACAGGTTCAACGTCGACAGGAGGTGGCGATTCTTAGGGCAGCCGGTGCTTCGCCCCTGCTGATTGCCCTGCTCTACGTTATCGAATGCGTGGTTCTGTCCCTGGTTGCCAGCGGCCTCGCACTGCTCGTCAGCGCCGCCGCCGTCGCCGGGCTAAGCCCCTGGCTGCTGGACACCTGGGGCGTACAGATCAGCCTGCGGCCTCTGAACAACACCGAATGGCTAATGATCGCCGCCGTGCCTGTCGCCGCCCTGCTGGTCAGCCTGATTCCAGCCCTGCGCGCCTGGCAGGGCAGCCGAAAACAGGGACTCAGCCACGCAAATCCACAGTGATTGCTTGCAGATGCGCGGGTTCGAACAGCCCATGACATCCCTGTAAATTGACCAACTTGCAGTCCAGACTTATAGTTAGTTCACTTATTTCATTCAGGTGTTAAGCGACTCATGGAACAGTCCGAACTACAGGCATTGGCGGACAAGCTGGACAAGCTGATCGAACGCTGTGGCAAACTTGAGCGCGACAACGCGAAGCTGCGGGAACTCCAGGATGACTGGAACCGCGAGCGAGCGCAGCTGATGCACAAGAACGATCTTGCCAAAAACAAGATCGAAGCCATGATCGGACGCCTGAGATCCCTGGAGCACCACTGATGGCAGAGAAGCCAACCCCCGTTGAAGTGAAAATACTCGATAAAGAGTACTTGGTGGCTTGCTCCGCCGAAGAGCAGGAAGCACTGAGGCAGGCCGCCCGGCATCTGGACACCAAAATGCGGGAGATCCGCGCCAGCGGAAAAGTATTCGGAACCGAGCGCATTGCCGTGATGGCCGCCCTGAACATCACCCACGATCTGCTGGAGCGGGATACCATGTCAGACTCGGCCAGCAACATCCTGAACGCCATGGACGAAAAACTGGACACCGCCCTGGGCGACACCTCCGGCCGCTGATAAAACCGGATATGAAAGCCCTTTTTACAGCCCTTGCAATCGCCCCCCGAACTGCCCGTATAATCAGACTAACTTCCTGGGCTGTTCGCTGGTCGGATTCGTCCTCGAGCCGATGCGTATTACCCAGGTGGCTACTCTAGGGCATTGTGAGCAAGTCCCCCTCGAGGGGAAAGCCTAATATGTCACAGCGGCCACCGACCTTGAACTTTGGGTTCAAGGGCCACATCTGATAACGGCAGCCCGGGAAGCTTTATTTTGTCTACACCCCTCCTTTCACGCGCAGCCCTGCGCAAACAGCTCCGCAATGAACGCAACGCTCTGAGCTTTCAACAGCAGCAGGATGCGGCGGACAGCCTTGCCGTCAATTTACTGGGGCATCCGGAATTGCGGCGAGCGCGGCATGTGGCGGTGTATTTGCCAAACGATAGCGAAATTGACCCATCTGTATATGTCAGCTTGGCCAGGCATCGCGGCCTCCATTTCTACCTGCCGGTTCTTCACCCTATTTACACCGGGCGACTGGTTTTCAGCCCCTTTACCGACGATACACCCCTGTCCCCCAACCGTTTCGGCATACCGGAGCCGGCCTTTCATAATGGCCTGAAACGGCCAGCCTGGGCGCTGGATGCCGTCCTGTTTCCGTTGGTGGGCTTTGACGAAGTCGGTGGCCGGCTTGGCATGGGAGGTGGTTTTTACGACCGCACCTTTGCATTCACACTTAAAAGGCCAAGACTGGCCCCCAAGCTGATCGGACTGGCTTACGAGTGTCAGAAGGTGCCGGAATTACCAACCGAGAGTTGGGACGTACCACTGCACAGTGTTGTAACGGAGGAACGAATACATCGGGGAAGTTAACCGGGAGAGAATCAGTCTCCGCCAAGACTTTCAGGCTGGAATGCTTCGCTGATCACGGCACTGCTTACGGCAGAAAAACCACTATCGGTCGACATCATTGAGGTAAATCCGGTAATCACCAGTCCCACGGCGAAGATGATCACAATTGCGCGAATAATGTCAGGTTTGCGATTCATCGCAACAGGCTCCGATAGCCAAAAATTCAAACGTGATAGAAATCAGCGGGATAATACTGCCTTCAATAATCTATGGTAAGACTATCACGCAACTTGCATTTTACAATTTCTGACATATTAATATTTGTTAATGTTCGTTTTCTGTTATTGTTGCCCACGATTGCCCGCGCCCAAAAACAACTGATATGCCTCGTTATCCGTCATGTTCTCATAGCGGAAACCGATCTTTTCCAGCATGCCTTCGAAGTCCGCTACCTCATCATCGTTGACCTGAGCTCCCAACAGCACGCGGCTATAAGCGGCACCATGATTTCGATAATGGAACATGGAGATGTTCCAACGCGTGCCCATCGACATCAGGAACTTCAGCAACGCGCCGGGGCGCTCCGGGAATTCAAACTGGAACACCTTCTCGTTGGTAATGCTCGGCGCATGACCGCCCACCATATGACGAATGTGCTGTTTGGCCAGGTCACTGTCGGTAAGATCCACCACGCCATAGCCGCTTTCCCGAAGCTCCTGCACCAGCTCGTCACGGCCCAGACCGCCGGCCTGAATCTGGATACCGACAAAAATGGTGGCCTCCGTCGTATCGGCATACCGGTAATTGAACTCGGTAATGCTGCGTTTGTGCAGAGCGTTGATAAACGTTTTGAAAGCGCCCGGCTTCTCGGGGATGGTCACCGCCAGGATGGCTTCGCGCTTCTCGCCGATTTCCGTGCGCTCGGAGATATAACGCAGCCGGTCGAAATTCATGTTGGCGCCGCTGAGGGTAACCGCCAGATTCTCGCCTTCAATTTTTTCCCGCTCGATGTATTTCTTCACACCGGCAACGCCCAACGCACCGGCAGGTTCTGCGATGGACCGGGTGTCCTCGAAGATGTCCTTGATGGCGGCACAGATCTCATCCGTTGAAACAGTGATCACTTCATCCACGTGATCTTTACAGATTTCCCACGGGTATTCGCCAATCTGCTTAACGGCCACGCCGTCCGCAAAAATACCCACTTCCGGCAGAATGACCCGCTCGCCAGCCGCCAATGCCGCCTGCAGGCAGTTGGAGTCTTCCGGCTCCACACCGATGACCTTGACCTCCGGGCGCAGATACTTGATGTAGGCCGCCATGCCGGCAATCAGGCCGCCGCCACCCACACATACGAAAACTGCATGCAGCGGCTTGGAAAACTGCCACATCAGTTCCATCGCCACCGTGCCCTGCCCGGCAATCACGTCCGGGTCATCGTAGGGCGGAATGTAGGTGTAGCCGTGTTTCTTGATCAGTTCCTGAGCGTGGGCGGCCGCTTCGTCAAAGGCGTCGCCTTTGAGGATCACTTTGGCGCCATGATCCCGCACCGCTCGAACCTTTATTTCGGGCGTGGTCTGAGGCATCACGATCACCGCCTTGATGCCCAGGCTCTTGGCACCCAGCGCCACACCCTGAGCATGGTTACCCGCTGAGGCGCAGATGACGCCTTTCGCTTTCTGCTCTTCCGACAGGTGGGCAATCCGGTTATACGCGCCGCGAATCTTGAAAGAAAATACCGGCTGAAGGTCTTCACGCTTGAGCAGAATGTTATTGCCAAAACGCTTGGAGAGGCTGCGGGCCTCCGTCAGCGGGGTCTCGATGGCCACATCGTAAACGCGGGCGTCGAGGATTTTCTTGATATAACGTTGCGGCATTGGAGCATTCCACGTTTTTTGGTTGGTGAGAGGCGGAGTTTTGTCGGAAAAACGCACAGTGTAGAAACTTTGGTCGGGTGTCGTCTACAAGGCAGAGGTCTTGAACCGCTATACTAAGGTTCTCCATTACCCATTTTCCGTAAAAACCGGAGCCACCGATGAATCAGGACACACTGAAACAGACTGTCGCCCAGGCCGCCCTGGACTACATCACGCCTCATCTTGAGAAAGGCAGCGTCATTGGCGTGGGTACAGGCAGCACGGCTAACTGCTTTATCGACCTTCTTGCGACCGTACGCGATGATTTCGACGGTGCCGTCGCGAGCTCCGAAGCCACGGCAGAGCGCCTGAAAAGCCACGGCATCCCGGTCTACGACCTGAACAATGTAGCGACGCTGGAGTTTTACATCGACGGTGCTGACGAAACCAATGAACGGCTGGAGTTGATCAAGGGCGGCGGCGGTGCGCTCACCCGCGAAAAAATCGTGGCGGCGGTCGCCAAGACCTTTATCTGCATTGCCGATGAATCCAAGAAAGTCGATATCCTGGGCGATTACCCGCTACCGGTGGAAGTGCTCCCCATGGCCCGCAGCCATGTTGGCCGTCAGATAGTGGCTCTGGGCGGCGACCCTGTCTATCGCGATGGTTTCACCACCGACAACGGCAATATCATCATCGACATCCATAATCTGGATATCTCCCGGCCTATCAAAGTGGAAGAAAAACTCAACAATGTTGTTGGCATTGTCACCAACGGCCTCTTTGCACGACGGCCGGCCGATGTGCTTCTGCTGGGTACCAGTGAGGGCGTGAAGAAAATCACTCGGGCCGGGGTGTAACCGCGAAGAGATAGAGCCCGCCAAAAACCAAGCGATTGCTTGGTAATTAGATTTCAGTAAGACTGCTTCTATTGATAGTCAAAATGGAAGCGTCACTGTGTCCGAGTACTTCAACGATACCCATAATCAAGTCCGCCAGAGCGCGCGCAGGTTTATTGCGACCCATGTGCTGCCCTATATCAACGAATGGGAGGAAGCCGGGGAGTTCCCGCGCGATCTCTACCTCAAAGCCGGTGAGGCCGGGCTCCTGGGTGTGGGCTTTCCGGAAAGTCTCGGTGGGGTTGGTGAAGGCGATATTTTCATGAAGGTCGCGGTGTCGGAGGAATTGATGCGCTCCACTTCGGGTGGACTGGTCGCGGGGCTGGGATCGCTGGATATTGGCCTACCGCCGGTGGCGAAATGGGCAAAGCGCGAGGTGAAGGAAGCGATTGTTCCGCCGGTTCTTCGTGGCGAGAAGATTGCGGCGCTGGCGGTGACCGAGCCTGGGGGCGGCTCGGATGTGGCCAACCTCAGGACAAAAGCCGTGAAAGACGGCGCCTACTACATCGTCAACGGCAGTAAAACCTTTATCACCAGCGGCACGCGGGCCGATCACTTCACGGTTGCGGTGCGCACCGGGGGCGAGGGTCATGGCGGTATCAGTCTGCTGCTGATTGATCGCGACATGCCTGGCTTTTCCAACGGTAAAAAACTGAAGAAGATGGGCTGGTGGGCCAGCGATACGGCGGAGCTCTTCTTCGAAGACTGCCGGGTGCCCACCAGCCGGCTGATCGGTGCTGAGAACGCCGGCTTTATTGCCATCATGAGCAACTTTCTGTTCGAACGCCTGAGCCTAGCCATTATGGCTTATATGACCGCCGAACTTGCCCTGGAGGCCGCCATGGCCTGGGCCAGACAGCGAGAGGCGTTCGGCCGTAGCATCAGCGGTTTCCAGGTGACCCGCCACAAGCTCGTGGAGATGGCCACTCAGGTGGATGTGGCCAAGGAATACACCTATCGCTGCGCGGCTCTGATGCAGGCGGGCAAGAACCCGATCAAGCAGGTGGCCATGGCGAAAAACTTCTCGGTGGAGGTGTGCGAAAAGGTCACCCGCGAGGCGGTTCAGATTCATGGCGGCATGGGGTACATGCGGGAGTCAGTCGTTGAGCGTCTTTACCGGGACGGAAAGATCCTATCGATTGGTGGTGGCACGGATGAAATCATGAAAGAACTGATTGCCAAGCGGATACGACTTTGACGCATACCAAGGTTTAGTTTCGATCCGAATGTTTGTGCCGTATAATCGCGCCCACTTTTCAAGCGCCGTTAAACAAACTGCAGAAAGGATCCTTCATGAACTTTGATAACATTCCGGCTGGCAAAAACCCGCCTGAAGACATCTACGTCGCCATCGAGATTCCAGCCAACAGCTCGCCCGTGAAATACGAGCTGGATAAGGATATGGGCGCACTGCTGGTGGATCGCTTCATGGCCACGCCGATGTTCTACCCGGCGAACTACGGGTTTATCCCTCACACTCTGGCCGACGACGGCGACCCGATTGACGTGCTCGTGGTCACCCCTTATGCCGTCCAGGCGGGCTCGGTGATTCGCTGCCGCCCGGTCGGTGTGCTGAACATGGAAGACGAGGCCGGTGGCGACGCCAAGCTGGTTGCCGTTCCCCACGACAAGCTGACCAATGCCTACAGCCACGTGAAAGACATTGACGATCTGCCGCAGTTGCTTCGCGACCAGATCAAGCATTTCTTCGAGAACTACAAGACCCTCGAGCCCGGTAAATGGGTCAAGGTTCAGGGATGGGCCAACGCGGCTGAGGCCAAAAAAGCGATCGAAGAGTCAGTTAAAGCCTACAAGGGCTGATCACTACAACTGCCTAAACAAAAAAACCGGGCATCGCTGCCCGGTTTTTTTATGCAAGGATATTTCCTTATTCTAACCTTGGGACAAGAGCCCTCAGCCTCGGGACAAGAGCCCTCAGCCTCTGGATAAGAGATCCCGCAGATCACTGATTGCCGCACTGGCCCGCGACAGATATGCCGCCATGGTCAGCGAGTGATTGGCCAGAACGCCAAAGCCACTGCCGTTCAGCACCACCGGGCTCCACATTTCGCCCTGCGCGCCTTCCAGCTCGATGATGATCTGCTTGATGCTTGACAGCGCATTCTTGTCCCTGAGCACCTGACGGAAGTCGACCTCAATGGCTCTGAATATGTGCAGCAAGGCCCAGGAACCACCGCGGGCTTCGTAAAATACGTCGTCGATAGTGGTCCAGTCGGTTTTGACCTGTTCGCCCATTACATCTTCCGAGAGCGGATCATCCGGATTGATATTGGCGACGGCGTCAGACACCGAGGTCTTGCCTACACTTTCACCAAGTGTGCGAGACAGGCTACCCAGACGAGTTTCCAGGTCCCCTAACCAGTTTGCCAGGTTGTCGGCCCTGGCAAAGAACTGGGCGTCCGGTTCATCGGGGCGGGAGAGACGGTCCAGGTAGCTTTTAAACGCCTTGATACCGCGACGATACTCCGCTTCAGTAGAGGGAATAGCCCAGCTTCCGCTGTCAAAATGAAGCTGTGGCTCGGCAACGGTCAGGTCGCGGTCTTCGGCGGACTGACTCTGGGACCGGCTGATGTCTCTCCTCATGGCGCGAGACAAGTCGCGCAACTGAACCAGAACACCGTATTCCCAGTTCGGCATGTTATCCAACCATAGACCAGGCGGAAAAATGTCATTGGAAATGTAACCGCCGGATTTTTCCAGCAGCGTTTCTGATAACCGAATAATGGTAACCGTGGTCGCAAACCCGGTGACAGGCTCGCGCTGCATCTCGTTGGCAACGCTACGGGTGTGCTCGCGTACCGAGAATTCCTCCGGCTCGCTACTCCAGATCATGCCGAGCACAAGGGTGATCAGAAGATAAAGAACCACAACCACCATCACAAACTTACGGACCACGCTTCCGCCGCCAAAATCCTGGGCATCGTCTTTACGGTCCTTGAAATACTGTCTGATTTTTCCCGCCATCGGCTGTTTCATCTCCTGTAGTGAATTCTGCCAATTCCTATTGAATCGTAATAAGAGTAACCATGCAGCAATGCCCCGCCAGATGCAATTTCAAGCGTGTGACCCGGGTACCGCAAAGCGCATAAACAGATTGCTAGGCTCTTGTGGTAATTGACAAAGATTTACACAGCGTCACCTACGCCCACAACACGAAACAATATAAACTCTGCAAAACCATTACTGTGGAATCTGGCTATCCGTACCGGAGCCGGGTGGCCCCAAAAACTAAAAAAATGCAGGCCGGAGCACAATGAGCGACGAAAGCCAGAAAAATAAACTCAGGCAGCACTTTGCCCGCCGCGTGACCACTCAGGCCAGAGTGGTTCTGGATACCTGGCAGAAAATCCATGAAAATCCGGCTCAGGCGGCTGCTCTCCGTAACGATTTTTCCAGTGCGGCCGACAAGCTGGTGCGCTATGCCCAACGCTTCGAAATGGAGACCCACAGCAAAGCGGGAAAGCAGGTCTTCTCGCTGATCAGCGAATGGCCATCCGGTGAGAACCTGCCAGAGAACCTGCTTGCACCTCTTGAAGAGGCCATCGAACAACTTTCCCGCAGCACGTTGCGCCGCACCGATCAGCAGGCGTCCGAGGCACCACAGCAGTTCCGTCGCACTCCGGTTTATATTTCGCTGGCCAATGCAGACATAGCCAGTCGCCTGATTCATCAGCTTGAGTTCTTCGGCTTTCGGGCTTCGGCCTTTCAGACTGACGAAGATCTGATTGAAGCTTGCGGCCTGCACAAACCTGAAACCATCTTGATGGACGTCAACTTTGGTGATCAGCCACTCGCCGGTATCGCCACGATCGAAAAGCTGCAGGAGCGCCACGACACCCCCATTCCCATTATTTTCATGAGCGACGAGGACGGCACCATAGAAACCCGCTTGCGGGCCTCGCGCTGTGGCGGCGAAGAATTTTTCTATCCGGCGGTGGACCCCGGCCAGTTAATCGAGAAGATCGAGACCTACACCCACGGCAACACCGTCGAGCCCTATAAGGTGCTGGTACTGGATGATTCCAGGGCCCAGGCCAAATACATGGAGACGGTACTGAAAAAAGCGGGAATGAACGCTCACATCATCACCGACCCGATGCAGATCATTACCTCGCTGGAGTCTTTCTCACCCGAAATCATTATTCTGGACATGTACATGCCGGGCTGCACCGGCATGGAGATCGCCCGGGTGATCCGTCAACAGGACCGGTTCCACAGCGTACCCATCATTTATCTGTCTGCGGAGGACGATGTCAGCAAGCAGCTTCATGCCATGAGCCTGGGTGGCGACGACTTCCTCACCAAACCCATCGACCCCAAGCACCTGGTGTCCACTATCCACAACCGGGGACGTCGGGCCCGGTCACTGCTGGCGCTGATGATCCGCGACAGCCTGACCGGTCTTTACAATCACACCCACACATTGCACTTGCTGGATCAGGAGATTGCCCGCGCGGCACAGAAAGATCACCCGCTTTGCTTTGCGATGATCGATATTGATTACTTCAAGAAAGTAAACGACACGTTTGGCCACCCGATTGGTGACCGGGTACTGCGCAGCCTGTCGATGTTCCTGAAACAGAGATTGCGTAAATCCGATCACATCGGCCGCTATGGCGGCGAAGAGTTCGCCATCATCCTGCCGGAAACCCGCGAAAGCGACGCCCGCAATGTGCTTAACGAAATCCGGGAACGCTTTTCCGAACTGCTTCAGCCCGCCGGCGATCGGGAATTCAACGTTACCTTCAGCTGCGGCGTTGCCACCCTGAAACCGGGAGAAAGCTCTCAGTCACTGTGTGAACGCGCCGACCGGGCGCTTTACCGTTCGAAAGGGGAAGGACGGAACTGCGTGACTGCCTTCAACGATTGAATCCGCCTACCAGTCGGCCCCCACACCACACCGGTTCAGGGGCCAATGTATGAAACCAACGTCTTATAGAAGTCATCGCCCCCCTTCACGACAATAAGCTCTGTTGCGACAAGATTCCCCAGACCTTGGACATAACTGGACCAGGAAAACCGGCTTGCCGATTTTTATCAGTTAAAATCCGTCCATTTTCTGGAAAATGTCGGTATATTCGGCGATCCTGTAGGAAAGTCAGCAAGGTAAGCACGCTCATGTCGACGATATTGGTACTCCACGGCCCCAACCTGAACATGCTGGGTACCCGTGAGCCGGAGGTCTACGGTCACGAGACACTGACCGATATCAACGAGCGCCTGCACAATCAGGCCGCCGAAGTTGGCCATCACCTGCTACATTTACAGTCAAACGCTGAATACGAGCTGATCGAACGGATTCACGATGCGCGTTCGGAAGGGGTGGACTTCATTCTGTTCAATCCCGCCGCTTTCACGCATACCAGTGTTGCACTGAGAGACGCCATGCTGGCCTCGGGCATACCGTTCATCGAGGTGCATTTGTCGAACGTGCACGCGCGGGAAGCTTTCCGCCATCACTCTTATTTTTCTGATATCGCTGATGGCGTTATCAGCGGGCTGGGCAGCCTCGGATACGACCTGGCATTGACGGCCGCCCTGCAACGAATTCAACGCTAGACCTGACAAACGGACACGGACTGACTATGGATATTCGCAAAATCAAGAAACTGATCGAGCTGCTGGAGGAATCCGACGTCGAAGAACTGGAGATTCACGAAGGAGACGACTCCGTTCGTATTTCCCGTCGTCGTGAACAGGCCCCCGCGCCCCAGTACATGTCGCATTATCCGGCACCGGCGTACCAGCCGGAGCAGCCCGCTCCGTCTTCAGGCGGCGGTTCCACCGAACCGGCACCAAAAGCCGAGCCAGAGGGGCACTCGCTCAAGTCGCCGATGGTCGGCACCTTCTATCGGTCGCCGTCGCCCACCTCCAAATCCTTTGTCGAGGTCGGTCAGTCGGTGAAAGCCGGTGAAGTGGTGTGTATCGTGGAAGCGATGAAGATGATGAACCAGATCGAAGCCGACAAAAGCGGCACCGTATCCGAGATTCTTGTGGAGAACGGGCAGCCGGTCGAGTTCGATCAGCCGCTGATCATCATTTCCTGAACCCGGTGATTTCATCATGGCTATGTTAGAAAAAGTTCTGATTGCGAACCGCGGTGAAATTGCCCTGCGGATTCTGCGCGCCTGCAAAGAGCTGGGCATTAAGACTGTCGCCGTGCACTCGCAGGTAGACCGCGACCTGATGCACGTGCGCCTGGCCGATGAGTCGGTCTGCATTGGCCCGAACAACGCCACCCAGAGCTACCTGAATATTCCCACCATCATCAGTGCCGCCGAGGTTACGGATTCGGTGGGCATTCACCCGGGTTACGGCTTTCTGGCGGAAAACGCCGATTTTGCCGAGCAGGTGGAGAAAAGCGGTTTCCGGTTTATTGGTCCCAGGGCCGAAACCATTCGCCTGATGGGCAACAAGGTTTCCGCGATCAACTCGATGATCAAGGCCGGGGTTCCCACCGTGCCAGGGTCGGACGGCCCGGTGACCGATGACGAGGAACGCACCCTGAAGATTGCCCGCCGCATCGGCTACCCAATCATCATCAAGGCGGCTTCTGGCGGCGGCGGGCGCGGTATGCAGGTGGTTCACTCAGAGGCATCCCTGCTGAAAAGCATCCAGATTACCCAGACCGAAGCCAGCAACACCTTCGGCGACGCGACAGTCTATCTCGAGAAATACCTGGAACGACCGCGTCACGTTGAAGTTCAGGTTCTGGCCGATACTCTCGGCAACGTCATTCACCTGGGCGATCGGGACTGCTCTATGCAGCGCCGCCACCAGAAAGTTCTGGAAGAAGCTCCGGCACCGAATATCGATCCGGAAGCGCGGGAAAAAACTCTGAAAGCCTGCGTGGACGCCTGCAAGGAAATTGGCTACGTTGGCGCCGGCACGTTCGAATTCCTTTATCAGGACGGCGCTTTCTACTTTATCGAGATGAACACCCGCGTTCAGGTTGAACACCCGGTCTCCGAGATGGTCACCGGCGTTGATATTGTTCGCGAACAGCTGCGTATCGCCAGTGGCCTCCCGCTGCAGTACACGCAGGACCAGATCAAGATTTCCGGCCATGCCATGGAATGCCGCATCAATGCCGAAGACCCGGTCACCTTTGTGCCCAGCCCCGGAAAAGTAAAACATTTCCACGCCCCCGGCGGTAATGGCATCCGCGTCGACTCGCACCTTTACAGCGGGTACACGGTTCCGCCCTACTATGATTCCATGGTGGCAAAACTGATCACCTGGGGCGACGACCGCGAAATTGCCCGGCGCCGCATGAAGAACGCGCTGGACGAACTGGTGGTCGAAGGCATCAAGACGAATCAGTCCCTGCACCGTAAACTGGTGCGCGACGGCGGCTTTAAACAGGTAGAATTTACGATTCATTACCTGGAAAAACTGATACGGGACTAAGCATGCCCTGGATACAACTACAGATCCCCGCTGATCCGGATAACGCCGATCAGCTGGAGGATCTCCTGATGGAACTGGGCGCAGAGGCCGTTTCCATGGAAGACGCCGCTGACCAGCCCCTATACGAACCTGATCCCGGAACCACCCCACTCTGGCACCAGACCAGCGTGACCGGCCTGTTTGACTCCCAGCGGGATATCGACCGCCTGTGCAGCGAGGTAAAAGACGCCTGGCACCAGCAGACCCAGCAGTCCTTGCCGGAAATCGAGGTGACGCTGGTGGAGGACAAAGACTGGGAGCGTGAGTGGATGGACGACTTCAAGCCGCTGCAGTTCGGCAGTCGTCTCTGGATCGTGCCCAGCTGGCACGATGCGCCTGACCCTGACGCGGCCAATCTGGCCCTGGATCCGGGCCTTGCTTTCGGAACCGGCACCCATCCCACAACCGCACTCTGCCTGGAATGGCTCGACGGTTATGAGATCCGCGGCCAGCAGGTAATCGACTACGGCTGCGGCTCTGGCATTCTTGGCCTCGCCGCTTTGCTGCTGGGCGCAGACCATGTCATCGGTGTCGACACCGATCCACAGGCTCTCGAAGCCAGTCGTGAAAATGCCCGGCGTAACGACGTTGAGCACAGCCGTCTGGACCTGTATCTGCCGGAGGATGAGCCTGCAACCGTCGCCGACGTCATGCTGGCCAACATTCTTGCCCAGCCGCTTATCGGCCTGGCATCCCATCTGGCCAGTCGGGTAAAGCCCGGCGGCCATCTGGTGCTATCCGGCATTCTGTCCAATCAGGCCCGGGATGTAATGGCCGCCTATGAGCCCTGGTTCACCATGGACGAGCCGGAGCAGCGGGAAGAATGGATCAGGCTCACAGGACGCCGTATCGACAGATGACGAACCCGGCGGAACCGACTAAACTCCCTCACTCGTAGCGCCATTGCTGAACAGTACCCCATCGCTGACAGGACCCCGGCATGACACAGAGCAGCTTACAAACCCACTGCCCCAAATGCGACACCCGGTTCCGGGTGACAGACGCACAACTGAGCGTTGCAGGCGGCAAAGTGCGGTGCGGCAACTGCATGTCGGTGTTTAATGCCATCGAGCATAAAATTGAAGAACCGGGCACCACAGAAAAGAAAAATGGCACCGCCACTGGCCAGCCCTCTGCGGATAGCCCACCGCCGGAAACCGAAGACGACTTGCTGTTTGCCGACAACCCCGAGGAAGACGCCGCAGAGAGTACTTACACCGGCACCCGGCTGACCTTCACCGACGATGAGCTCAGCGACAGCTTCCGCTCAATGAATCAGCAGAGCCAGGAAGGCGGATTCACCGGTGACCCGGATGAAGACGACAAGGAATCTATCGATGAAAGCTGGGCCGAGGCTATGCTTTCCGATGATCATCCCAAATCGGCACCGAAACCCGAGCCAGACCCTGAACCCAGGCCCGAACCCAGGCCGGCACAAAAGCCCCAACCGAAACCAAAGCTACAACCTCAACCACAACAGGCGCCCGAGCCCGAGCCGGAAGATGACGATCACGACAGCTTTTTTATAGACGAGCCTGAGCCGTCAGGGCACGAACAGCCCCAGTCCCCCTATCACAACCTTCGACGCGAACCGGTCGCCGTTTCCGGCCGAGGAAGCGGGCGGCTGAGAGGCTTTCTGTGGTTCCTCGTTATCCTGTCCCTGTTGGGCGGACTGGTTTCCCAGGTGGTGTGGTACCAGTTTGACCGCTTGTCAGCCATTCCCCAGCTCAGACCGTTTTATGTTCAGGGTTGCGAGATGTTCGGCTGCGAGCTCAAGCCATTAATAGACGTGCAATCCATCCAGAGCCGCAAGCTTGTGGTCAAGACCAACCCTGACAACCGAAACCAGCTTGTGGTGGATGCGGTCATCATCAATCGTGCCTCATTCGAACAACCCTTCCCGGCCATTGCCCTGAGCTTTTCCAACCTTAACAACGACGTGGTGGCCCAGAGCGTCTTCACGCCAGCGGAATATCTGGCAGGCGACGGGCAGAACCTGAAGGCGATGCCAACGGACACCCCGGTACGCATCCTGATCAATATCCGTGACCCGGGCAAAGATGCAGTGAACTATAATATCGTCTTCCGGGCCGACCAAAAGTCAACCAGAAAGAACGAAAAATAATCAATTTTTTCAGTCTCTCGCCCCTTCAATACCATTCGATGCAGCGGTATCATTACCGCCCTTCGGATGGCAATCGATTACTTATTGAGCAATCGTTCCATTTCGACTTCGCTTAATCTGCTCTGACACGGACTGAGATCATGCTGCCAACGGCAAACATCGGGCCGTATTCCCTGCCAAATTCGTTGATCGTCGCTCCTATGGCAGGGGTAACAGATCGTCCGTTTCGCCTGCTTTGCCGGCGTATGGGTGCGGGTCTGGCGGTGTCGGAAATGGTGACTGCGGACAGCAGAATGTGGCACACCCGAAAATCGCAGACCCGGCTGAACCATGACGGCGAACCCGAGCCCCGCTCGGTACAGATTGCCGGGGGCGACCCGGACATGCTGGCCAATGCCGCCAGACTGAATGCTGAATCCGGGGCCCAGATTATCGACATCAACATGGGCTGCCCCGCCAAGAAAGTCTGCAATAAGGCGGCCGGATCCGCGTTGATGAAAGATGAAAAACTAGTGCGGGAAATACTGGAGGCCGTGGTCGCCGCCGTGGATATACCGGTGACGCTGAAAATGCGCACCGGCTGGGATCGCGACAACCGCAACGCCCCGCTGATTGCACGCATGGCAGAAGATGCAGGCATCCAGGCACTGGCCATTCATGGTCGGACCCGGGCAGATGCCTACAAAGGCGAAGCCGAGTACGACACGATCGCCGCGGTGAAAGAACAGGTAAGCATCCCGGTGTTTGCCAACGGCGACATCACTGGTGCAATAAAGGCAAGAGATGTGCTCTGCCACACCGGCGCCGATGGTCTGCTGATCGGCCGTGCCGCGCAGGGCCGCCCCTGGATATTCCGGGAAATACTGCATTTCCTGGAAACCGGAACGCACCTGCAGGCGCCACCACTGAACGAGATTGAGACCGTGCTCATCGAGCACCTGGACGAATTGCACGCTTTCTATGGCCTGACCATGGGTGTGCGTATCGCCAGAAAACATGTGGCCTGGTACCTCCAGGCCCATGATGAAGACAGACAGTTCCGCAAGCGCTTTAACGCCATTGATGATCCGTTAGAGCAAAAGGGAAGCATTCAACAGTATTTTGCACGCTTACGAAATGGAGAGGTATTCGCAGCATGAGCGCTGACACTTTGGCTAAAGACAACGCAACCCAACCCGCCAACGATGATGTTCATCAGTTGCAGACCGTGAACAGCAGCGGCAATGCCGTTACCCTGCGCGACAGCGTTGAGGTCGCCCTGAAAAACTATTTTGCCCAGCTTGACGGCACCCCGGTGACGGAAGTGTATCAACTGGTTCTTTCCGAAGTTGAAGCGCCGTTGCTGGAGCAAGTGATGAAGTACACCCGCAACAACCAGACCCGCGCCTCCACTATGTTGGGACTGAATCGCGGCACTCTTCGCAAGAAGCTTAAACAGTACGATTTGCTATAATTCAGCAACCCAGTTCAAGGAGGGCCTCCCGGACACCATTCGCGAGGCCTTCATTCGTTCATACCCGGCAGAAAAGTGACCTATGGCACATCAGGCTAATACACCCGTTCGTCGCGCCCTGATCAGCGTATCCGACAAAACCGGCATTGTTGATTTCGGCCGCTCGCTGACGCAGCGCGGCATTGAATTGCTCTCCACCGGCGGCACCTTCCGGCTTCTGAAAGAAAACCAGATACCGGTTACCGAAGTCAGTGACCACACCGGATTTCCGGAAATGATGGATGGCCGCGTGAAAACCCTGCATCCGAAAATTCACGGGGGCATTCTGGGCCGTCGCGGCACTGACGATAAGGTCATGTCCGAGCATGGCATCCAGCCCATCGACATGGTGGTGGTCAATCTCTACCCTTTCGAAGAAACGGTCGCCAAGCCGGATTGTGACCTGGCCACCGCCATCGAGAACATCGACATCGGCGGCCCGACCATGGTGCGTGCAGCCGCCAAGAATCACAACGATGTAGCGATTGTAGTCAACACCGTCGATTACAGCCGGGTATTGAAAGAACTGGAAGCCAACGACGGCGAACTGACCCACGCCACCCGATTTGATCTGGCCGTGAAAGCGTTCGAGCACACCGCTGGTTACGATGGCGCCATCGCCAACTATCTGGGCGGGCGCACGGCAGACAACGACAACGCCGATTTCCCCCGCACCTTCAACAGCCAGTATGTAAAAGTGCAGGACATGCGTTACGGCGAGAACCCCCATCAGCGGGCCGCTTTCTACCGGGAACACCACCCGCGAGAGGCCTGTGTTGCCACGGCGAAACAGCTGCAGGGCAAAGAGCTGTCCCACAATAACGTGGCCGATACCGACGCGGCGCTGGAGTGCGTCAAACCCTTCGCGGATCCGGCGTGCGTGATTGTAAAACACGCCAACCCCTGTGGCGTAGCGATCGGCTCGGACATTGCCGAAGCCTACAACCTGGCCTTTGCCACTGACCCGACATCCGCGTTTGGCGGCATTATCGCCTTCAACCGTGAACTGGACGCGATCACCGCTAAAGCGATTGTCGACCGCCAGTTTGTGGAAGTCATCATTGCCCCATCGATTGCGCCGGATGCCCTGGAGCTGGTCGCGGCCAAGAAAAACGTGCGACTGCTGGCCTGCGGCGAGTTCGATGGCGAGCGCGCCAAATCCCTCGACTACAAACGCGTCACCGGTGGTCTGCTGGTTCAGGACCGGGATCTGGGTATGGTGGCCATGGAAGACGTCAAGATGGTCACCGACCGCCAACCTTCGGAGCAGGAGCTGAACGACCTGCTGTTCGCCTGGGAAGTGGCGAAATACGTCAAATCCAACGCTATCGTCTATGCCCGCTCAGGCCGCACCATCGGTGTTGGCGCCGGCCAGATGAGCCGGGTTTACAGCGCGAAAATTGCCGGGATCAAAGCGGCTGACGAAAGCCTGGAGGTGAAAGGCTCGGTGATGGCTTCAGACGCCTTCTTCCCGTTTCGTGATGGCATTGATGCGGCCGCCGCTGCGGGCATTACTGCGGTGATTCAGCCCGGTGGTTCCATGCGCGATCAGGAAGTGATTGACGCCGCCAACGAACACGGCATCGCCATGGTCTTCACCGGTATGCGCCATTTCCGCCATTAATCGAAGGTAGGTCGGATTAGCCGCAGGCGTAATCCGACAAAAAGGAACACAGCCATGAACATTCTAGTAATAGGCGCAGGTGGCCGCGAACACGCCCTGGCGTGGAAGGCCTCCCAGTCGCCGACAGCAGACCGGGTGTTTGTCGCTCCTGGCAACGCCGGCACCGCCCGCGAACCGCGGCTGGAAAACGTCAACATTGACGTAGGCGATCTGCAAGGACTGGCTGACTTTGCCGCGGCCAACGGCGTCGGCCTGACCATCGTCGGTCCGGAGGCACCGCTGGTAGAGGGCATTGTCGATCTGTTTGAGCAGCGCAGTTTGCGAGTATTCGGACCCACCGCCGGGGCGGCGCAGCTGGAAGGTTCCAAAGCCTTCACCAAAGACTTCCTGGACCGTCAGAAGATCCCGACGGCCGCTTATGGCAATTTTACCGATCTGGACGAAGCCCTGGCCTACGTCCGCCAGCAAGGCGCGCCGATTGTCATCAAGGCCGACGGCCTGGCGGCGGGCAAAGGGGTGATTGTGGCCATGACCCTGGATGAAGCAGAAGATGCCATACGCGACATGCTCGCGGGCAATGCGTTCGGCGATGCCGGCAGTCGGGTTGTGATCGAGGAGTTTCTGGAAGGCGAAGAGGCCAGTTTCATCGTCATGGTGGACGGCGAGAACGTACTCCCCATGGCCACATCTCAGGACCATAAGCGCGTCGGTGATGGCGACACTGGCCCCAATACCGGCGGAATGGGCGCCTACTCTCCAGCCCCGGTGGTCACAGCCGATGTCCACAAGCGCATTATGGATGAAGTGATCCATCCCACGGTTCGCGGCATGGCCGACGAGGGCCATCCTTACAAGGGCTTTCTCTATGCTGGCCTGATGATCGACGGTGCAGGCGCGCCCAAAGTCATCGAATTCAACTGCCGCTTCGGCGATCCGGAAACCCAGCCTATTATGCTGCGCATGAAATCCGACCTGGTCGAGCTGTGCCTCGCTGCCGTCGATGGCAAGCTCGACCAGTGCGATTCATCATGGGACCAACGCCCCGCTGTGGGCATCGTGCTGGCCGCAGGAGGTTATCCCGGCAGCTACAACAAGGGCGATGCGATTACAGGCCTTCCAGACGTCGAAACCGATGACCAGAAGGTGTTCCATGCCGGCACCCGCCTGAGCGGCGAACAGATTATTACCAACGGTGGCCGCGTTCTGTGTGCCACAGCGCTTGGCAACACCGTGACCGAGGCCCAGCAAAAGGCTTATAAGTTGGCTCAGGACATCCATTGGGACGGCGTTTTCTGTCGTTCAGACATCGGGTTTCGCGCCATTGCACGAGAAGGAAGCCACCACTCATGATGTCCCGATCCGGCATTTCATTAACAGCCCTAATCGTCACCGCACTGCTGATCAGCGCCTGCTCCCGCCAGACTCTTTACGATAACGCCATCGCCTGGGAGCGCTCCGGTGCCGGGCTGGAACCGGCCACCATGACCGTCGATGGCCTGACCATCGCCTATCTGAAGAACAAAGAGCCGGTAAACGGCGACACCATTGTCATGGTTCACGGTTTTGGTGCCAACAAGGATAACTGGACACGTTTGGCGCGGGAACTGACGGAAGACTTCAACGTGTACGCGGTTGATCTGCCCGGCCACGGAGACAGCAGCAAGCCATTGGACATCGGTTATCACTTTGACGAGCAGACTGAGCGGCTGGAAATCATTCTTGCTGAACTCGGGCTTGGCCCGTTTCACATGATGGGAAATTCCATGGGCGGCGCGATTACCGCGCTTTATGCCGCTAACTACCCCGATCAGATTCTCTCGGCTGTATTGTTTGATCCTGCCGGCATCTGGACCTACGAATCAGACCTTGCCGATCAGGTGATAGCTGGTGCAAACCCACTCATTCCGACGAAAGAAGGCGATTTCGAGCGCCTGGTGGATTTTGCGCTGGAGAAGAAGCCTTTTGTCCCCTGGCCCATCTACAGCGTTATGGAAGAGAAAGCGATTGCGAATAAAGAGGTCAACACGGTCATCTTCAATGACATCCGTGACAGCACCATGGCATCGCAATTTCGTGAAAGCATCACCGCCATCAAGGCCCCGGTACTGATCATCTGGGGTGAGGAAGATCGGATAACCGACCCCCGTAATTCCTTGATCTTTGTGCAGCAGATCCCCGATGCCCGCCGTGTGCTGCTGGAAGGCGTTGGCCATGTTCCAATGGTTGAAGTGCCGGAAGAGTCCGCGGAACTGTTTCGTGAGTTTCTGGCCGAAACACGCTAGCCTTTATTTGCGCCATAACGACGCTTAAACTGACCTATGCCTGAAGCAATCTGGATCTCTTTTGCCTTCGGTCTTGGCCTGCTGGTCAAGACCATCGGTCTGCCTCCCCTGGTTGGCTACCTGGCTGCCGGCTTCGTGCTCAGTGGCCTTTCCGCCGCTACAGACATCACCATTCAAGCCACCGAAGTGCTGGCTCATATCGCCCACCTGGGTGTACTGCTGCTGCTTTTTACGGTGGGCCTCAAACTCAAAGTGCGCTCGATTATCAGCCCCGAGGTTATCGGGGGCAGCCTGCTGCACTTTGGCATTACCTGCTTGGTGTTCACCCCGGGGCTGTATTTGCTGATGGACCTGGAATGGCAGACTGCCTTCCTGCTCGCCGTTGCGCTGTCTTTCTCGAGCACGGTTCTGGCCGCCAAGGTACTGGAGAGCAAACGGGAGTTGCGGGCTTTTCACGGTCGCGTCGCTATCGGCATCCTGATCATGCAGGACCTGATAGCGCTCCTGGTGATGAGCCTGGCTGCGGGCCAGACGCCGTCCCAGTGGGCATTGATTGTCTTTGGCCTGCCGCTGCTCAGGCCTGTGCTGTTCAAACTGATGGACGCCAGCGGCCACGATGAACTGCTGGTTCTGCTGGGGCTATTACTGGCGCTGGTTGTCGGTGGCCTGGGATTCGAGTCGGTCGGGCTGAGTTCCGAGCTTGGCGCCCTGGTATTCGGGGCCATGCTCGCCAGCCACCCTCGCTCTCAGGAATTGTCAAAATCGCTCTGGAGCGTGAAGGAAATTTTCCTGGTGGGCTTCTTTCTCCAGATTGGCATTGGCGGGCTCCCCGACAGCCAGGCTGTCATGTTTGCGGTAGTCGCCGCTCTGGTTTTGCCGCTCAAAGGGTTGCTGTTCTTCTTTCTGTTACTGCTGTTCCGACTGCGTGCCCGCAGCGGATTTCTCAGTGCCCTATCGCTCACCAACTACAGCGAATTCGGGTTGATCGTAGCCAGTGTGGCTCTGCCCGATTGGCTGGTCCCGCTGGCGCTGACCGTCGCCCTGTCATTTGTTATCTCGGCGCCCCTGAATCGCTTTGCCCATGTTCTTTACGAGCACTGGTGCGGCACCCTTGCACGTTTTGAGAGCCAGAAGCGCCATCCGGACGAGCAGCCCGTTTCACTGGGTGACACACGGGTTCTTGTTATGGGTATGGGCCGCACTGGCACGGCAGCTTATGACTGGTTGAGTGCATCGGAACCTGCCCTGATGGGACTGGATTCGGATCCGTCGAAAGCCCGCAAACACCATGACGAAGGCCGGAACGTGGTATTCGCCGATGCCGAAGACACCACCTTCTGGCAGGGTCTGGACATGCCTGCCGTCGAGGCCGTCATCCTGGCCATGGGCGATATGGAAGGTAAGCTGATCGCGGCCCGCATGCTGCGTAAAAAAGGTTTCGAGGGCTATATTGTCGCTCATACCCAGTACGCCGATGAAGCCAACACCATCCGTGAGGCCGGCGCCAACGATGCCTACCTCACCATGAGCGAAACCGGCGTGGCGCTGGCCAGCCGCCTGAAAGAACACCGGCCAGCGTTGCCCTCGCCAACCTCAGGAGCTGTCTGATGCAAAGCACACGGCGCTGTGATAACGGCATGATAACCCAGATGACCTCGCTGCACGAGGAACGTCTGGATCTGGTCTTCCGCAGGCTCAAAGCCACCGGCGCACGCCGGATACTGGACCTGGGGTGTGGCTCAGGCTCGCTGTTACACCGACTGCTGGCCGATCCGCAGTTTGAGGAAGTGGTGGGGCTGGAGGACTCCGGGCTGTCGCTGCGAGAAGCTCGCGGTATTCTGGCGCCTTACCTTGAAGCAGCGCCGTCGAGGATACGGCTGATCCGGGGCTCCTACGCCGAGCGCAGTTCGGCCCTGACAGGTTTTGACGCAGCTGCGATGGTGGAGACCATAGAGCACGTGTGGCCAGCGCAGCTCTCCCGGGTGGAACTTGCCGTGTTCGGCCAGTACCGGCCGGGCTGCCTTTTCATGACCACACCGAACCGGGAGTACAACCCCCTGTTCGACCTTGCGCCGGACGAGTTTCGCGAGGACGACCACAAATTCGAATGGGACCGGGTCAAATTCCAACGCTGGGCCCGGGGCGTAGCAGACCGCAACGATTACACCGTGGAATTTGGCGGTATCGGCGACTTTGAGCCGGGTGTCGGGCACCCCACCCAGACGGCCTTTTTCACCCGCAGGGATTAACCCGGGAACATCAGCGAATTCGGCGCCAGGCACTGAGCTCCGCGATAGTGTGCTGAAACTTGCGGCGGGTTTCGCGGATCACGAAAGGCACATCCTGAGGCGCCTGAATTTCCTCAAAGTGACTGGCCAGAACATCCCGCATACCCTCAAGCACGGTACGCGGCTGACCGTTGCGTTCGAAGCCGCCAATCCAGTTGGCCCGGGGCGTGAAGTCTTCCAGCAGGGTATAGGGCGAACTAATCACCAGAGTGCCATTCTCTGATAGCCGGTTATGAATGTCGCCCAGAAAGGCCGCAGGATCCTGCAGGCGATCAATCAGATTGCCGGCAAAAATCAGGTCGTAATCTCCGTGATCTTCCGACAGGTTGCAGGCATCGCCGGTGGCAAACGACACCTTTTGTGCGGCGCGGGCAAGATCCAGTTCATCCAGTGTCAGCGTGATCCGCTGGCCCAGACCGCCTTCATCCCGCCGAAAAAAATCAATGGCGCCGTCTTTCTGTAAGGTGGCCGCGGCTTCGACAAATCGTGACGACAGGTCCACCCCGACGACCTGGTCGAACACCCGGCCCAGTTCAAATGCCGTACGACCCACCGCACACCCAAGGTCCAGCGCCTTTGATTTTTCCTGCCCTGTCATCAGCTCCTGGCATATTCGGGCGCAGCGGGCCGGGTAGTTCCCTACCCCGAAATGAATCTCGCCAAAGTGAAAATCCAGATACTGGCTGAGCTGCTCATCGGTCTCGTATACGTTCATTCAGAGTCCTCAAATATTTACCATCAGGTGCCGGAGACTGCGCAGGTGCGGAAGCCGGTGTAAACATCGTTGCGTTGGGCCAGGTACGCCTGGCGGTAAGTGCCCCGGATCAGATTCGGGGACGTGGCGCACCCGCCTCCCCGACTGACCTTATGATCACCGAACTGCAGGGTCGACATGAACGGATACACGTCAATTTTAAAACCGTCGTAGGGGAAAAACTGACTGCTGGTCCATTCCCACACGCTGCCGATCATCTGGCGGCAACCGAAGGGGCTGTCGCCAGCCGGATAATCCGACACCGGGTTCTGGGCCATATTAAGGCCGCCCATATCGGCACGTCCCGGGCTGACCGGTTCGTTGCCCCACGGAAAGCGGCGGAAAGGCTCGCCGGGCCGATTGCCCAGCGCCGCCACTTCCCATTCATATTCGGTGGGCAGCCGACGCCCCGCCCAGTGACACCAGGCCTCGGCTTCCCAGTAATTGACGTGAACCACCGGAGCATCCGGATTAATCGGCTGCCACTGATCAAACAGCCGCTCCTGCCACTCGCCGTTGTGCTTGCGCCAATAGATCGGATGCCCTGGCGCAGAGTCGGCCTGCAGCCACTGACGCCCGCCGAACGACCAGAGTTCCGGGCGCTGATAACCGCCCTCTTCCACAAAAGCCATAAACTCGCGATTGCTGACAGGCTGCCTTGAAATGGCGAACGAGGGCAATTCCACGTCGAAGCGGGGCTTTTCATTGTCGAACGCGAAGTCGTTGTTGGCATAGGCTTCCGACTCACCGGGCATGCCGATCAACCAGCGGCCAGCCGGAATCTCGGCATCCCCGCTCAGGGGTTCGCCGGGGGCGCCACGCTCTGGTTGGAAATCCGGAATGGCGGGATAACCTACCGTCTGGCGACACCAGATAATGGACTCTATGTGCATGTTCTGGTGGAAAACGGAATAGCGGTAAAGATACAGATCGCTTTCCGTCAGCGGCTGACTTTCAATCCGGGAAGCTACCCGATCGTAGATAGTGTCGAAATAGGCCAGCGTTTGCTCCCGCCCGGGAAACAGATCACGGCGCCAGCGATCCTTGTGCTCCACGTGGAAAGAATCCCACAAGTCGTCCATGGAAGGATCATGGCTTGCCGCGCCATCCAGCAGGTTGAACACGAATACCTCATAGAAAAAGGCGGCGTGCCCCATCTCCCACAGCGGCGGATTGACGCCGGGATGATAAGGCACGTCCAGCCTTTCTTCGGGGAGGGAAGTCACCAGGGCACGCGTGCGCCGACGCGCCGTCTCGAGCTCAGCTAGCAGGGTTGCTTTATCCACGCGTTATATCTCTCCGGATGAATGATTCCGTTTCTACGATAACAGACCTGTGTTCGGATGAATGCCGCAGAACAGAGAAGTGCCTGAAATCCGTTCGATCAATCAATGATATGCTGCCATAGAGCTCAATAACATCCGAGCGCGTCCATCTTTTAGAGCAGAATCAAGGTGACTTTCCATGGCGACCAGGCCTTCCCTATCCCGCGGCTCAAGACTAGTCAGCGCATCCGCCATCGAACAGCATGTCTACAAAGTGTTCCCCAACGACATGAACTCACACCAGACCGTTTTTGGCGGCATGATCATGGCCAAGTGTGACCGGCTTGCGCTGGTGGTGGCCGAACGGCATTCCGGCTTCGTTTGCGTCACCGCAGCCGTGGACTCCATCCATTTCCGCGCTCCAGCCAAGGGCAACGACACCCTGCTGTTCAGCCTGGCGCTCAACCGCAGTTGGGGGTCGTCGATGGAAATCGGTGCAAAGGTGGAGGCCGAGAACAGCTATACCGGGGAATCCCGGCATATCCTGTCGGCTTTCTTTACGTTTGTGGCGCTGGATGAGGGCGGCAAACCGGTGAACGTACCGGGCGTCAGCCCGCAAACCGAAGAAGAAAAGCGCCGGTTTGCCAATGCCGAAATCCGCCGCGAAGGGCGACTGGAAACGCGGAAAAAACTAAACGAACGCGTCCAATAAATCTGGCTTGATCAGGAACTTCTCTCCCGTGGCTTGCTTGCCATGAAGCTGTCGCTACTGGCGTTGACCACGTACCTGGCACCCATGTCGCGCAGCAATGCTTCCTGTTCCTGAGATAAAACCCGCCTCGTTACAAACGGAATCCCTGTGAAGCCCGAGTCAAAACAGTTGTTTGCGTGGACAGTCGTTCGATGTGCGCATTCAGTTGCTTGCGGACCTCTGCCGTTTCGCGGGTATGCCCGTGGATCTGTTCCACCTTCTGGGCGATTTCCTCAGTGGTGTCTGAAATACCGTCAACCGATGAAACGACCTGGTTCATGTCGCCTGCCAGTTGATTGATCGCGCTGGTTATCTCGTCGATTGCTTCTGCTGCCTCTTCGGCACTTTTCTCACCATCATTCGCCGACTTGAGCCCCTCCGCCATCATAGTTGTAATGGCAGATGTTTCCTCATTAAGACTGCCAACAACCTCCGCGATACCGTTAGTGGCTGATACGGTTTTCTCTGCCAGCGACCGGACCTCGTCAGCAACGACTGAGAAGCCGCGGCCTGCCTCACCGGCACGGGCCGCTTCGATAGCGGCATTCAGTGCCAGCAGATTGGTTTGCTCGGCCAGACTGTTAATCACATCAACAATGGAATTGACCTTTTCGCCGGTCTTGCTGAGCTGTTCGATCTGGTCATGGGCTCGCTGAATACGCTGCGCAAGGGCGCTCATACTGGCTGCGCTGCGCTTGACCACTTTCGCTCCTGAATTTGCAGCACCACTTGCATTCTGGGCGGCCTCGTTGACTGACTGGGTGTACTTGGCGATATCAACAGCGGTGTGGGAAATTTCCTGAACCGCCGTTGCGGTCTGTTCAGTTTCATCTTCCACATGCTCACCATTGCGAGCCAGCCGAACAACCAGCGAATCAAGCTCAAGCTGGAGACTTGCCAGGGTTTTATTGCCTTCCACCACCTGGCCAATAACGCTGGAGACGTCGTCGAGCATCTTGTTTGTCGCCTGACCAAGACGATTGAATTCATCTTTCGCGTTGCGGCCCGGCAGCAGGCGTTGGCTCAGGTCCCCCGAGGCCACCTGGGTTAATAATTCCACCACTTCATTGAGTCGCCTGACGAGCGTGCGCGACGCTGCGGTAAGCGTCAGGATCAACACCACCAGCACTGTCACCGAGGTTGCAATGACAAGCCAGGTGGAGGCTTGACGGGAATCAACTGCCTGGGCGCTCGTCGACGCAATGAGACCGGTGCGAAGTAATCTGCCCTGACTGACAATCATGCTCTGGATGTTTGCATCGTTGGCTGCAAGTTTGCGTTCGGTTTCTGAGATGGCCTCGACCAGTTTTTCAGCTTCGGCAAATGCCGCTGCAAAACTCTGAACGGCCTGACCCAGTTCGATCTCCTGCCATTCCATCTCCTCAACAACGGCTAGCATCCGAACGACGGCTTCGCTGGTTTTCTCCGCATAAACTAGCTCGTACGTATCGAGATAATTGCCGTAGTTGGCGTCGACGATGTTTATATCGTCGTTGAAAAGGGAAATGCTGATTGCCCGGAGTTTATTTTCAACAATGTCGGACATTTCCGCTTTCAGGCCGTCACTGTTGGTCAGGCCAAGGGCCTGGCTAAGCTGAAGCCAATCCCGTCTGAGCTCGGCATAATTGATGATCGAATCATCAATGTTTGCAGCCATATCGGCGATGGTGGTGTCAGCCAGATCTTTCGCCGCTACGGCCAGTTCGCCCGATTGTGACTCCAGTGATACAAGCTGGGCCTTGAATCCGTCGATCATTTCCGGCGTCAGGTTGCCGCTCAGACGGTCGGTGTTCAGCCAGTCGTTCATCAGATTAAGTGACGCTGTCTGATACGATCGCGCCTGGCCGCGAGCCTCATAGGCTTCCGACACCTTGTTCAGGCCGCTCAGGGAGGCGGCAAGCGCAACTGTAAGGCCAACAAAGGTGGCGGCAATCAAGAGAGCAAACTTTTGCTTCCAGGATAAAGACATGCATATGCTCCAGACTTTAATTTTCTACAGCTGTTGAGCTTAGTTATTGTTTTGTTAACGGCAAGTGTGGAGATAGCTGGAGAACAATATCTGTTTACTGATGCGGTTTTCAGGACCAATATTTGCGCCTGAGTGACGGGCGCAAACCAGGGGGGACCAAGGCAATGAGCAACTCCATCATCAAGGTGGCTGACACATTCTGGAATATTCGCGGGTCGTTCAAGCTCGGGGGGCGCCTTGATATCGGAACCCAGGCCTCTCTGGTGAAGCTTGGCAGCGGCAACTTCGTGTTTCTGGACGCCTACGCTTTCGATGCTTGTCAACAGGAGGCGATCAACTCCATTATTGGCGATGCCAGTGTGGAGGCTATTCTAAATCTACACCCCTTCCACACCGTTAACGTCGAGAGAATGCACGAGCTTTACCCCTGCGCAAAACTCTACGGCACGGCCCGACACCGTCATCGGTTCCCGAATTTACCCTGGGAATCCGAATGCACCGAGCACGATGCCCTTCATGAAAAGTACGGTGATGACCTTGAGTTTTCAGTGCCCAGGGGCGTTGAATTCATTTCCGACAACGACAATGTGCACTTCTCATCCGTGCTGGTATTCCATCCCGAATCGGGTGCGATTCACGTGGACGATACCTTTGGCTACACAGAGCTGCCCGGCTGGCTCCCGGGACTGGGCGCGAGAGGCCTTGTGAGTCTGCACCCCACCCTGCCGCTTGCGCTGGAAAAACGTGCGGGAGCGGCGAGGGAATTCCGGGAATGGGCACAGACCCTGTCTTCCGACTGGGGTGCGGCAACAACGTTGTGTGCCGCGCATTCGGCACTGCTGCAGGTGGAGGCCGGTGCGCCATCGCTGCAAACACGGCTCAAACGGGTGCTAATGCTCAATGAACCCATCCTGCGGGCCCATCAAATGCTGTATGGCAAATAGGGGGTTCTTACCCGTTACTGACAGAACGGGACCTAACCCTGAACAAAACGGGATATGAAGAAGGAGGCACAAATGAATGCAGTCAAAACGGTTTGCTGGGGCGCACTCGTCGCGGATGCCGCAGCAATGGGCTTCCACTGGATGTACGATCAAGACAAGATCGAGAAGTTGGGTGGCGACGCTCCCGAGTTTTTTGATCCGGAGGCATCTTCTTCGCATTACACGCGCAGTGCTGAACTTGAATCAACCTTTGTTCATGCCGGCAAACAGCCCGGCGACATGACCCAATATGGCGAACAGCTGCTGGTCATCATGAGAGCGCTCGCCAAAAACAATGGGCAACTGATTCAGACTGAGTATGAGCAGGAATTTAAGAGCTTCTTCGGTCCGGGTGGTCCCTGGGTCGGTTATATCGATCGTCCGACAGGGCGCGTACTTTACAACCTGGAGAAACGCAGCCGTGACGCCTATGAAAAGGCAAGGAGTTTCAATAACGGCCTGACCGAAAGCGAGAAAGATGTCCTGGACGATGAGGTCCGGGTTTGTTTCAAGTTCTATGACGAGACGAAAAGCGTCGATGAAAACCTGGAAGTGCTCGACGGCTGGGTTCTTCGCAAAAGCGACTACAAAAGAGATCCCGAAAAAGACAGCATGAAAATCGATTACTGTCGCAACATGTTCTTCACCGTTCGGGATTGCGAAAAAGAGCCGTGCGGGGACATCGGCGACGACCAGTTCCCGGCTACCGCAAAGCTTCCGCCGGTTGTCGCACTCTACGGCGACGAAGAAAACTACGACCAGATGGTCGAGTTATCGGTTCGGGTGACAAACCACAACGACAAGGCGGTTGCCTACGCAAAAGTTTATGCAGGCATGCTGAAAGCCGCCATCAAGACACACGACAAGGACGCGGTAATCTCTGCAGCCAAGGACAACGCAAATGCTGAGATATCGGAAGCAATAGAGGACGCATTGGCAATGCTCGACAAGCCGCACAGAGAGGTTGGCAAATTTTTTGGGCCCAGCTGCCACCTACCCTATGGGCTGCCACAGACGATTCATTTGATTTCGAACTGCACGAGCTATGTTGAGGGCGTTCGCATGAATATTTCGGTCGGTGGTGACAATGCGGGTCGCTCAATCATGGTCGGTGCCATCCTGGCCGCTTTGTATGGCGTAGATACGGACAATGGGCTCCCCCAAAGCTGGATTGAAAAACTGATCAAACGGCAAGAAATCACTGAGCTGCTGGCGAAGCTTTAGACCAGGTTAGGCTACTCTCTCCCCGTCGGGGAGGGGGACATGCTCCCACAGCCCAACTACCCATCGAAGATTGCCAGCCAAGTGTGGCTTTTGTACCGGTGCTTCGATTCTTACAAAAAAACGGGGCTATCCACGCTAACAAAGATTTTCACATAGACTATTATCAATGATTACGACTCTCACCTTTGCAAGGACGGCGATGGACGAAGCTTTGTGCTGCTCCAGGAGCACGTTGATATTTTTCAAGGTGAACACGATGAAATCAAAACCACTCCCTAAAAAAAATCGGGAGGACACTAATAGATCTGAACCGGGCCCTGTGGGCGAACCTCCGGGAAAAAATCTCGAGGGTCTTTATAAGTCCATTTTCGAAAGCATGTTGTACGAAGCCCACGTCTGGCGATTGGTTCGAGATGATCACGGCGTCATCAAAACCTGGTGCTTGATCGATGCCAATCCAGCTGCCTTGGACAATTGGAAGCAATCGCTGCAAGAAATCCGAGGAAAGACAGCTGACGAAATATTTCCGGGTGCTGATGCAACGATAACCTTCATGCCAATCATCCAGAAAATTTTCCGTGAAAAGAAACCTCATTCATGGGAATCCTTTTTTTCTGGCACTCATCAAACTCTTAAAATGGTCAGCATCCCGTTAGGCGAAATATTTGTAAGCATGGGTGCTGATATTTCAGATATTAAGCAGGTCCACAATGAACTTAAGCAGAGCCAGGAACGCCTGATACTCGCTACAGAGGCGGCGAAAGTCTCAACCTGGGAATACCTCCTTGCGTCTAATGAACTTGTTTGGGACGAGAGTAACTATCGTCTCTATGGCGCAGATCTATCCACGACCGAACGGCCTTACTCGATTTGGTCCAGCGTTGTTCATAAAGAGGATTTTGAAGATGCGAGACGAGACTTAGATAAAGCCATCGGCTCATTAAGCCCTATGAAAAGCGAATTCCGGATAGTCAGACACGAAAACTCAGAGATTCGATACATTCAATCAAACGCTATAGTAATCACTAACGATGACGGCGAAGCTATCAAACTCATTGGTACAAACATTGATGTTTCTGACTGGAAGAATTCTGAGCGAGAACTCTCAAAATCCAAAGATCGGTTAGAAATTGCGACCAAGTCCGCTGATATCGGCGTGTGGGAATACGACCTTGATAATCAGTCGTTGGCTTGGGATACGAGCATGTACAAAATCTACGGAGTTTCGGAGTTATCCTCTGAGCTACCTTATACGACCTGGTCAAAAAGCGTTCACACCGATGATTTTGATGAAGCAACACGCACACTAGAAGAATCTATTGCCAAACAAAGCAAATTTAATACTGAGTTTCGAATAGTCTGCCAGAAAAGCGGAGATACAAAATATATTATCGCCAATGCGAGTTTCCAGCGCGGCGTCGATGGCGAGCCCGATAAAATGGTTGGCGTAAATATAGACATTACTGAGAGGCGAAGATCTGAGCAAAAGGTAGAAAAACTTGCGTTCTTCGACACGCTGACTGGCTTACCAAACCGGTCAATGATTAATGACCGTCTTTCCCAGTCTATCGCTTTAAACGAGAGAACAAACAATTATAGCGCTTTGGTTTTTGTTGATCTTGATAATTTTAAAAAGATAAACGATAGCGTAGGGCATGCGATTGGGGATGAATTGTTAATTGAATTTTCGACAAGAGTCCTACCCATTATCCGGAAAGGTGACACTTTTGGCCGGTTCGGCGGTGACGAATTCATAATAATTCTCAATAACTTAAGTCAAGATGCTAGTGAAGCGGCAAGAACGGTAAGTAAATTTTCATTGAAATTCATCGAATTGATTAGTGGGCCGTTCAATCTTTCTACCGGATTCCAACAAGCAACAGCAAGCCTTGGAATCTGCCTTTATAATGGCGCTTGTTCTGCAAGTGATACCCTTCGACAGGCCGACCTTGCGATGTATAAGGCGAAAGAGCTCGGACGCAATCAGGCCTGTTTTTTTGATCTTGAAATGCAAGATCGTATCCTTCAGCGTATTGAGTTAGAGCAAGACCTTCTGGCAGCTATCGAGAACGATGACCTTTACGTTTACTATCAGGCTCAGATCAACGACGACGGCAAAATAAGAGGGGCAGAAGCGCTATTACGGTGGTGGCATCCAATCAAAGGATATATATCGCCTGCGGTGTTTGTGCCAATAGCAGAAGACGCTGGACACATAAAGAAACTTGGGCAATGGGTCTTTAAAAAAGCATGTCGTGATTTTAAAGAGACTATCAGCCTTCACGTTGATCGTGATTTTACTCTGTCGATTAATGTTAGTGCCCTTCAAATTCTTGACGATAAATTCGTTGAGATGATGACGGCGGAGGTTCTGGCAACTCATGTGGAAGCTTCCAGGCTAAAAATCGAGTTAACTGAGACCGCGCTCGTAAATGATTCCGATCTCACTATGGCAAAAATGTTGGAATTAAAAAATATAGGGTTTTGCTTCTCACTCGACGACTTTGGTACAGGTTTTTCAAGTTTGACCCGGCTAAAACAATTACCGATTGATGAATTGAAGATTGATAAATCGTTTGTTCACGATATTCTCGATGACGAGCACAGCAAAGCAATCGCTCAGTCTGTCATTGCGCTTGCAGGCGCTCTTAACCTTGGAATCATCGCTGAGGGAGTGGAACTCGAAGGCCAGAAGGCCCTTCTAAAGGATATGGGATGCAGTACCTATCAAGGTTTCTTGTTCAGTAAACCGATACCTCTGAAAGACTTTATTGCATTCATCCAAAGCTCTGGGGGCTCACCTCCAACAACAGCACCAGTCTGCGCATAGCACTCTCTGTAGTGGCCTTTTCTGACCGTAGTTCCATAGTTAGGTAATGGACAGAAAGCTCTCGTGGTGAATTAAAGCTCAAAGCAAATTGCGACTGATTTTTCTCGTCTCGCCTTCAATCTCGTAGGGGTAAAAAGGTCCGCTTTCCAATGTTTTCGACGCCATAACCACAAACCGGTCCTTTTTGCCGGGTCGCATGTCCCCGGTTACCCGTATCGGTTTCACTACAACGACCGGATCGGCGCCGGTGATTGACCTGTTCACGCGAACGCCTTTCGATTATAACGTTATCTAGACAAGCATTTTGATAATGCACTGTGGTTCCACCAGTACGGAAAAACGCCCACCGTGACCACTTTGACCCAGTTCGCAAAGCGTTGGGCTTAGCATGGCATCACGAATGCTTTGGGATGCAATTTCAAATTTTCGGCAGCTGAAGGCCTGGACGAATGTCATCTAGAACTACCTCTCATAAAAAAGAAAACCAGCCTTTCACAATTAGCAACCCAAGTAAGTATATGACCCTGACGTATGTCGGTTCACTGCTTGTGATAGCCATCCTATCCTTAATAATTCACGGGGTATTAGACCGGGTTATTGATCAACGAAGTCAGACTGGTAAAGTCGTAAATGTTAGCGGTCAGCAGCGGATGCTCTCTCAGCGAACGAGTATGTTTACCGTGCAATACCTGAGCACAGGATCGCTCGAAGCCAAGGCGATAGCGACAGGGGCCGCCGATCAATTAATCAAAAACCATGAGTTTTTGCTTCGCTACCACACTCGGCAAGGAAGAGAAATGTCCGCGCCGCTGGACGCTTTGTATTTCGATGCGGCAAGCAACATTGACGACCAAGTTAATGAATTTGTGACGGAAGTTAATCGACTGCTAAGCGAGGCTCCCTTTGAGTCAGAGCGCACGGGCGAAATTTACGATTTAACGTTTTTCCAGATGGCTCAGGATAAATTGCTCTTCGATTTCAACGCCATTGTTCAGCAGTACGAAGACGAAAGCGCATCACGAATCAGTGAACTGCAACTCGTCCAGCGTATTGTTCTATTTATCGTCATCCTGACGCTTATCATTGAGGCCTTGTTCGTTTTCCGCCCAATGGTCAGGAAGATCAGTAGCTTTGCCCAGAGATTGCAGCACGACGCAAACTTTGATTCGTTGTCTGGCGTGTTCAACCGCCGGGCTTTCGACCAGCTTGCCAATCGGGCTTTTAAACTGGCATCCAGACATAAACACAGCTTTAGCGTTGTGGTAGCGGATATCGACTTCTTCAAGCGGGTGAATGATACGTTTGGCCACGCGGCCGGGGACCAGGTGATCAAACTGGCAGGTCAATTACTAGCCAGCAACTGTCGAGACACTGACGTGGTCGCGAGAGTAGGCGGAGAAGAATTCACCATCATATTGCCCAATACACCATTAGAAAGCGCCGAAAACGTTGCGCATAAATTGAAGCAAAAGTTTGAGGATACGACTTCAGAACCCGATAAATCGCCAGTAAAGATGACAATGAGCTTTGGCGTCAGCTCCATCAATGAAAGCGATTCTGCTGTTGAGGATATACTCGCGCGCGCAGATCGGGGCCTTTATGCCGCCAAAGAAGGCGGGAGAAATCGGGTGGAGGTAGTTGCTTCGGACGAACAGACAAGCACTTCAGGCAATGATCAGGGAAAGCTTATTGATTCTTGATAACGCCAGCCGACAGAAATACGCTGGGGTCTGTCCCAATGTTGCCCGGAAAATATAAAACACCTCGCAATCACGAGTTGGAACCGATATAACTCTAGGGATAGCGTTGTGTGGGGACTCTAACAATGGACTCATATCCGCGGAAAGTAGGCAGCAGAAATGAGTCAACCAAATGATCCGATCGAAGAGGCAAATCGCCTAATAGCGCTTTATCGAACCAATCTTCTCGATTCAGAACCCGAGGAGCGCTTCGATCGCATCACTCGCCTTGCAGCGCAGGTCTTCTCGGTAAAAATCTGTCTGGTTTCCCTCGTAGACAAAGACCGGCAATGGTTTAAGTCCAAGATCGGACTAGAGACGCAAGAAACAAGTCTGGAATTTTCGTTTTGTTCTCACGCTATCAAAGAACCGGATATGTTCGTGGTAACGGACGCCAGCAAAGACGCGCGTTTTTCAGACAGCCCGCTGGTAACCATGGATCCGCTAGTCAGGTTCTATGCAGGCGCTCAGCTTCGCGATATCGAAGGCGAGGTACTCGGAACACTCTGCTTGATTGACTCGTCGCCCCGTGAATTAAATGATGGACAAAGGGAAGTGCTGCGCGGTTTCGCTGACATGGTTGAGAGCGAAATTATTCGGGCCAATGAAGCAAAAATCGAGTACCGCCTGACATCCAGCTTGACTCGTATCTCATCCATCCTTTCGACGTTGCCCGACATGGTCTTTGTTATAGACCGGGAGCTTCGATTTTTGCTCTGCAACGATCACCCTGATCTTCCCGTGTCACGCCTCCAACTCCTCGGCCGATCAATCGTAGAAGCTCTCCCCGATCGCCTGGCAAGCGGATTGATCACCAACGTCAATCAAGCATTTACCGCGAGCACGCAAATCACAGCCCGAAGCCATACGATCGTCGACTCCGAGAAAACGTTTGAAGTGCGCTGCCGGAAAATCGACGAAAAAGAAGTGTTAGTAATTTTGCGGGATACGACTGAGCAAACGAAAGTAACTGCGGAAAATGAACGTTTGTCAGAATTTGCCAAGCAAACAACGAATGGCGTGGTGATAACCGATGATCTAGGTTACACAGTTTGGACTAACAAGGCCTTTTCCGAGATAACCGGCTACAGCGCCGCTGAAATCATTGGGAAAAAGCCCGGCAAGGTGCTTCAGGGACCTGACACAGACCCTCAGACCGTCGCGACAATAAAAGATGCTCTAATCAAATCCGAGAGTTTTAACGTTGATATTATCAACTACTCAAAAACTGGCGCCGAGTATTGGGTACGAATTTCAAGCAATCCGATGTGGGATTCTGATGGGAATCTTAGAGGCTACATTGCCATCCAAACGAACATCACAAAGGAAAAGCAAGACGAAGAATATATCCGTCAAAGCGATACCCTCCTCAAAGCCGTAATCGATGCCAATACCATTGGAACCTGGCAGTTCAACATCCAAACCGGCCAATTGCACATCAACGATAATTGGGCCGCTTTGCTTGGCTATGAGCTTCATGAACTGGAACCCACTGATCGGACCACTTGGGAGCGACTGACTCATCCAGACGATCTGCCTTACTGCTTAGACCAACTTGAGAGACACAGCGAGGGCTTAGTCCCCGATTACAACGCGAATATGCGGATGAAGCACAAAAATGGCGATTGGGTATGGATCAACACCCGCGGGCGGATAACAACACGGACGAACGACGGCAAACCGCAGTGGTCTCTCGGGACACATTTTGATATCAGCGCACAGAAAAATGCCGAGACGACGCTTGAGCAAACGTCCGCCCAGATGCGGGCAATCGTCGAGCATATGCTGGACGGGGTAGTCAGCATTGATCAAAAAGGCTCGGTAATAACGTTTAACCAAGCCGCCGAGAAAATTTTTGGTCGTTACCGTATGGATGTTTTAGGCAAAAAATTCAGCATCCTCTTCCCACCCCTCAATAAAGCAGCTGACGATGAGTATGGCCTCGATTACCTCAGTGAGGGCAAAAGTGACGGATCCGGCCGTGTTCTTGAGCTTGAAGGGATTCACAGTAATGGTCAGGTTTTTCCAATTGAGCTCGGGGTCGTTGAGATCGATGAGACGGGCGGTACCCGGTTTATCGGTATCGTCACTGACATTACTGAGCGCAAACAACGTGAACAGGAGATCAATCGTCTCGCGTTCTACGATGAACTGACCGGGCTGCCAAATCGTCGTCTTCTGTTAGATCGCCTTCAGCAGGTGCTCGAAAACTGTGATCGGTACAATTATTTCGGGGCGTTGCTTTTTCTCGACCTGGATAAATTCAAAGACCTGAACGACAGTGCAGGTCACACAACGGGTGACCTCCTACTCTCCCGTGTTGGGCAGAAATTAACGCACTCTGTCCGTCAGAGTGACACCGTGGGACGTCTTGGCGGAGACGAGTTTCTTGTCTTGATAGACAATCTGAGCGCCAACGAAAGTGAAGCAGCAGTTCAGGCAGAAGAGGTCGCCAAAAAGATTTTCATTGAGTTTACCGAAAGCATCGACCTGGATGGATTAAATTACAACTGCTCGGTAAGTATCGGCATCACGCTATTTAACGATAAATCACAACAGCCAGTTGTCCTGCTCAAACAAGCCGATATGGCCATGTATGAATCCAAAGCAGCGGGGCGTAAAAGTATCAGTTTTTACGATCCTCAAATGCAGGTTGTCGTTGATAGACGCATCGAGATCGAGCAGGACCTGTACAAGGCTCTAAGCGAAAAACAGTTCGAGCTGTTTTACCAAAAGCAAGTAGATCATGCCGGCAAGATGATCGGAGCAGAAGTGCTTCTGCGATGGAATCATCCGGAGAACGGCCGAGTGTCTCCCGCAGAATTCATTCCCGCTGCCGAAGAAACCGGGCTTATTGTTCCGATTGGTGATTGGGTTCTACGCGAGGCCTGTCAAACGCTCGCGCAATGGTCTACCGATCCGTCGAAAGCCAAGCTCGTTCTGGCGGTGAATATCAGCGTCGTTCAGTTTGAAAAGCACGATATCGTCAAGACGGTTCTCGACGCGATCGGGATGACCGGAGCGAACCCGCAAAACCTCAAACTTGAGATTACTGAATCCTTGTTGGCGAGCAACATTCCCGACATCCAGAGTAAGATGCGAACGCTACAGCAGCGGGGCGTTTCATTTTCAATTGACGACTTTGGGACCGGATATTCTTCTTTGTCTTATCTCAAGAAGCTACCAATCGATCAATTAAAAATCGATCAGGGGTTTGTTCGGGACATAATCACAGATTCGAACGATCGAGCGATTGCTCAATCGGTTATTACGCTCGCCGAATCCATGTCGCTCAAAGTTATCGCAGAGGGCGTTGAGACTGAAGCCCAGAAAGAGTTGCTCTTCGAAATGGGCTGCAATACTTATCAAGGCTATTTGTTCGGGAAACCGTGTCAGATTGACACACTTTCATTTGATTAGTGTCCACACTGGACTTTCCATCTCTGCGCGGCAAAAAGGTTCGCTTTTCGATGTTTGCGACTGCCAGAGTTGCCGCCAAGATCACAAAGAAGACCTTTACACGGGCACTATCACCCTACTTTCTACCCTCCCCTCCAGACTCGCTGGAGACCTCACGCGAAATGGATACCCAGCGAAACACTGACCGGCGGGAAACTTAACCAATGCTCAGTAGTGCAACCAAAGCAGGGGTGTTTGCAGCAAATGTTGTCGCCCCGATTGCCGTAAAAGAGAGCATTTATGAGTCGATATTCATGGCTTAGTTTGTGGCATTTATATTGCTTTGCATTTTTATAGTCTATCTTTGAAAAGGTCGCCCATTTTGAAAATCCAAGGGCTTGATCGTGCTTACTGTATCTTGGCAGCAATAAGGCTTTATCGGACGCATTGAGATGGACTTGTAAAACCTCACAAATATGTGGGGCATCCGAAAAGGTGACATTGCTTCATTGGCCCTGAAATTATCGAGAATTCGAATCACAGCTTTGAAAATTCGCTTCTCTCCCTGAACACAAAGACCTTTGGTCCGAGGCATCCCGCAATGTTCTTTAAACGAAACCGGCTAGAGACTGTTTTAGAGGAAGCGCTTGATGCAGTCGTGAGCATTGACGACAAAAATCGGGTGATCTTTTTTAATGCGGCAGCGGAGAAGTTGTGGGGTTATGCCCGTAACGAAGTTTTAGGAGAAAATGTCAAAATGTTGGTGCCAATGGATATCCAGCATCGGCACGATGGCTTTGTAGAACAGAACCGTAACTCTGGCGAAGACATCATTGTGGGTACTAACCGCGAAGTAATGATGTTTCGAAAAGATGGCTCGCCAGTTTGGGTCAGTCTTGCGCTCAACAAAGTCGTTGAGGGTAAATCGATCACCTACACCGCGTTCATTCGCGATATCACCGCAGAGCGTGACTCCCGGGAAAATATAAATCAGACCCTAGAGCAAGCGCTCGACGCGGTAGTGACCATAAACGAGAGCAATACGATTACGTTCGCCAATGCTGCAGCAGAGACGTTGTGGGGCTACTCCAGGGAGGAGATGTTAGGACATAACGTTAAGATGCTTGTGCCGCATGACATACGTGCGCAACACGATGATTTAGTAAACGCAAACAGAACGACTGGAGTCGATAAGATTGTCGGAACTACGAGGGAGGTTCCGATTTTTCGAAAAGATAACACTCGACGTTGGGCAGCGTTGGCGCTATCAAAGGTGCGGCTTGATAACCGCATTTTCTATACGGCATTTCTCAAAGATGTGACCACCGAGGTAGAACGTCGAGACGAGTTCAAGATGCTTTCGATGGTAGCCAATGAAACGGATAACGCAGTACTGATTACGGACCCACAGCGCAAGATTGTATACGTTAATAATGGCTTCACCCAGTTGTCCGGCTACAGTTTGGCGGAGGTTAAGGGAAAAGGGCCGGGTGAACTCCTCCAGGGGCCTCATACAAGCGCAGAGACAGTCGCACTCATTCGAGACAAGCTGCACAGAAATGAGCCGTTTTATGACGAAATTTTGAACTACGACAAGCATGGCGCACCATATTGGGTCTCTCTGGCGATCAACCCGGTTTTCGATGAGCAGGGGCACCTGGCTCATTTCATTTCAATCCAGGCCAACGTTACCGAAACCAAAGAAAAGTCTCTCGAGTTTGCTCGAAGATTTGAGGCCATTGGTGAGAGTAACGGTATAGCCGAGTGGACTCTCAATGGACATCTGGAGAGCGCAAACCCGTATATTTTGTCGCACCTTGGAGAAGCATCCGAGCAGTCTTTGAAGTCAAGGGTGGGCAACTTGTCAGACATCGTTGGCGTTGACGCTTTTGCAAAAGTCATGGCCGGAGAGCAGATCAAAAATATTTTCAGTATTGCGGAGAAGAATGGCCATCCTCATTGGTTTGAAATCACAATCTGCCCGATCACGGACTTTTCGAACAAGGTGAAAAGCGTTGTGACCTATTGCATAGATGTCGATGCAAAAAGGCGGGCGTCTGAGGTAACAGATCAAGAAATGGCAAAACTTCTTAAGTCATCGTCTGAGATTTCCAAAATCCTGGGCACTATTAATGGGGTTGCAGACCAAACGAATTTGCTATCGCTCAACGCCGCAATTGAGGCTGCTCGAGCTGGTGATGCAGGTCGGGGTTTTGCAGTAGTCGCGGACGAGGTTCGGCAACTTGCGTTACGGTCAGGGGAATCGGCTGGTCAAATAAATCAACTGGTGACGGAGACGAATCAGCGCATAGAAAGCTTGGCCGAGTCACTTCGGGCTCTTAATAATGTTGGTGACGAGAAAACGAGCTGAACGACAGACCCGCAAATGACGATTATTTTGAGATGGCCATGGGTTTAAATTGAGTGTACGAGAATGAACGAAAGCGAAGTCATCGATGTCTTATGGCTTATGTTAGCAGGCGTTCTTGTACTGTTAATGCAGGGCGGCTTTCTGTGTCTGGAGTCAGGCCTGACTCGAAGCAAAAACGCAATCAATGTAGCTTTGAAAAACGCGTTTGACTTGCTGGTTGTCTTGGTTGTTTTTTGGTTTTTTGGTTTTAACCTGATGTTCGGGGAGCACAACGGTTGGACACTCAGCTGGCACCTAATTGCCCCTGATTTTAGCCAGTTGAGCTTCTGGAACGCAGGGTTTTTCTTCTTTCAAATGACGTTCTGTGCGACCGCGGCTACGATTGTGTCCGGAGCCATTGCTGAACGCAGTCGCTTTATCACGTACGTTTTCCTCACCATCCTGATCGCTGGCTTCATATACCCGACAATTGGGTACTGGGCCTGGAGTGGTATTTACAACACAAGCGGTGGCTGGTTACAGCAACTGGGATTTGTCGATTTTGCCGGTAGCACTGTCGTGCATGGGGTAGGAGGGTGGGTGGCCCTAGCCGCGATCATAATGATTGGCCCCCGCCAAGGACGTTTTAAAGATGGCCAGGTTAAGGAAATTCCTGGAAGCAACGTGCCGGTAGCAATGTTGGGTTTGGTGTTCTTTATCGTCGGCTGGATCGGATTTAACGGTGGGAGTGTCCTGGCTTTCAATGAGCAGGTTCCGAGGATCATTATAAACACACTGATGGCAGGTGCCGCAGGCGGAACGATTGCATTATTGTTGACTCATCTTTTTGCTGGGGGCTACCTGGCTACCACCAAGGTCATCAATGGCACTCTGGCAGGCTTGGTGGCAATTACCGCAAGTGTTCACGGGGTTTCAACGTCAGCAGCTTTGCTGATTGGTGCTATTGGCTGCATTTTCATGCTCTTGGCAGAACAGTTGATGTTAAGGCTAAAGTTGGACGATCCCATTGGCGCCGTACCCGTTCATTTGGTCGCTGGGATCTGGGGAACGCTGGCAGTCGCGCTTTTTGGTCGTGCGGGACAGCTTCAAACCGGTTTGTCTTTTACGGACCAATTACAAGTGCAGTTGATTGGCATAGGTTCAGTTGGCGTTTTTAGCTTGTCCCTTGCCCTTTCATTTTTGTGGTTGATCAGAAAATTAATGCCCTTGCGAGTGAGTGCTGCGGCGGAACGACAGGGACTTAATGTCGCCGAGCATGGGGCCCGCACTGAGTTGACCGATTTGTTGCAGGCCATGGCTAAGCAGGAAATAACGGGCGATCTGAAGCAGAAGGTTCATGCCGAGCCTTTCACTGAAGTTGGCCTGATTGCCGACCAGTACAACAAAGTCATGACCAAACTCAATCAAATGGTTACTCGCACCCGATTGATCGTGCGTGATGTGCGGGACGGGGTAATTACCTTCGATCAAGAGGGTGTCATTTCGAGCGTAAATCCCAGTGCGGAACATCTTTTCGATCATCCGAAGGACCAATTATTAGGTCAATCAACGGCCTTGCTATTGCATTCCGACAACGCAAATCTGTACCCAAATGTGAGTCCGAAGATTGTGCTGTCTCAGCTTGCCGCCAGTGACAGCGCCGGGCCCCATCAACTGATCGCCATGAAAGCTGACAATCAACCATTTCATGTGGAGGTCACGACAGCGGCGAGTCCGACCGAGGAAGGCGTGCAATACAGTGCGGTCATACGGGACATCAGTGAGCGCAAACGAATGGAAGAGCAGTTGCACCGTCATTCGGAGCTAGCCCAAGTAACGCTGGAGGCAATTACAGAGGGAGTAATTACATTTGATGACCATTTGAAAGCGATTTATATAAACCCGGTCGCGGCTGCACTAACGGGTTGGTCTTCAAAGAACGCGTTTGGCAAGCCTGCCGCACAAATATTGCGACTGCTGGATTTAAATGGCGAGGTGATTGAATTAAAAACCCTTTGCCATAGGCGAGAAAAACACGCCTTGCGCCTGCAAAAAAAGGAAGGTGAACCTTTTGATGTCGAGCTGACGCCCGCTCCCTTGCACGACCATTCCGGCGTTCCTGTCGGCTGGGTGTTTGTGATACAGGACGTCACCCAGAGTAACAGGCTACAGCAGCAGCTAAGTTTTCATGCAACGCACGATCCTCTTACTGGTTTGATCAATCGGCGTGAATTTGAAAACTGTCTGCAAGCCCATATTCTGGATGTTGAACAAAATGATACTGAGCATTTACTGTGCTATCTCGACCTGGACCAGTTCAAGATCGTCAATGACACCTGCGGACACAGGGCCGGTGACGAATTATTGAAGCAGCTAGCGAATAGTCTAAAGCCGATGCTACGCCAAAGCGACATCATAGCCCGCCTGGGCGGTGACGAGTTTGGCGTCTTGCTAAGTCATTGCCCGCTGAGTCGTGGGCAGCAGATTGCTGAGAAATTACGTGAGGCGGTCCAAGATTTTCGTTTCTCGTGGGACAGTCAGGTGTTTGCTGTAGGAGTGAGTATTGGCATCGTTCATCTGATTCAACCCTGCGGTGACCTCCACACCATGTTGAGCAAAGCTGATACCGCATGTTACCTGGCAAAAAACCAAGGACGAAACCGGGTACAACTGCACTTGCCTGACAGCAGTGAAGTCAAAACACAAACAGAGCAGGTGCAGTGGGTTAGCCGTATTCAAAGGGCGCTGGATGAAGACCGTTTCCGTCTTTATTGCCAACCGATTGTAGCGTTGCAAGATGCGAACCCGGATGAGGCCCATTACGAAATATTGTTACGTATGCAGGATGAGCGAGGCGGCTTGATACCGCCAGGCGCATTTATACCCTCGGCGGAGCGGTTTAATCTAATGCCGCAAATAGATCTCTGGGTCATCCGCAATACTTTATCCTGGCTAGGCGACTGGCTGCGCAGTGGCCACCCAAAGTTACAGTGTTCAATCAACTTGTCCGGTGCATCGATCGGCCAGCCAGAATGCTTAGAGATCATTCGGGAACAGTTAGCCAAACACCGGGTGCCTGCCGGTCAGGTCTGCTTTGAGATTACGGAAACGACTGCCATGGCCGACCTCAAAAAAGCGCAGCACTTTATAGGGGAGCTCAGAGCGCTCGGGTGTCATTTCGCTTTAGATGATTTTGGTAGTGGTTTGTCATCTTTTGCCTATTTAAGGGAGCTCCCTGTCGACTTTCTGAAGATTGATGGCATCTTCATCCGCGAATTGGCAAAAAGCCCGATCGATAGAGCGATGGTGGACTCCATTAATACGATCGGGCACGTCATGGGTTTGAAGACGGTTGCAGAATTCGTGGAAGATCGCGAAGCCCGGGACGTCCTTCGGCAATTGGGAGTCGACTACGCACAAGGCTACTACTTTGGCAGACCAGATCCGCTGGAAAAGCTGGGAGATGTTTATCTCATGCCTCGCTAGCGACGGGGTAGAATCCTTGTGAACAAGAGATAGTTAAAAGTACCAAAAGCGTGTGGCTAAAAAGGCCCGCTGTCCAAGGAAATTACTGAGGAGTTACTCTCGCCATTCCGAGCATTTGCGAATGGCCAACTCTTGGGCTTTGGAGTGGCGCGAAAATATGCTGTGAGTCATAATTCAAGAAAACCAGAACCAAGATATTTCACCAGATCCTAGGGTGTCTCATCAGGTTGCAATACCGCTCTGGGGCATTCATTGCTGCAGACTTTACATGCTTGCTTTAAGACGCAATCAAATTCATGCTCGCGTGAAAACCGCACATAACAACCTAAAGGTCCTTGCATGGGAGAGAGCGATTTAGACGAATCTGAGAAATTGGCCATATACCAGATACAGCGAAAGGTTCTGGAGAGAGCTATTTCTGGCGATGGTTTAACCGCCAGCATGGAATTGCTTTGCCGCGAGATAGAGCAAAATCTGGAAGAGGGCGGCGCACTTTGTTCCATTTTGTTACTTGATGGTCAACAGCTCAGACACTGCGCTGCTCCCAGCCTGCCGGAGGCATACTGCGAGGCTATTGATGGTGTCGTGATTGGTGAAGGAATAGGTTCTTGCGGGACGGCACTCTTTCGTCGCGAACAGGTGGTGGTCACTGATATCGCTACCGATCCCCTTTGGCAGGACTTTCGGGACCTGGCCATGTCACACCGGCTTGGCGCCTGCTGGTCAAATCCTATTATTGCTTCCGACGGCACGGCGCTCGCCAGTTTTGCCATTTACTATCCCGAGCAGCGCTCCCCATCACAATTTCACTTGTACTTGATTCAGGCTTTTTCGGCCCTCGCACTGCTTGTCATTGATCATTACCGGCTGGTTTCACAACAGGTCAGGCTGTCTTCTGCACTGGAAAAGATAAATGCCAGGCTAACGGGCGTCATGCAGGTAATCCCGGATTTGGCTATCGTGCTCGATCAGTCGGGTCACTACATTGCTTTTGGTGGTGACACCTCGGAACTGCTGACACAGTCAGAGGCTCTCTGGGACCAGTCAATAGAAAACTTGTTCGAGCCCGAACTCGCACAAGAAGTGATGGAAGTCGCGAGCAAGACACTCGCGACCGGTGAGATGCAGATCTTCGAGTACGAAGTGATGACTGAAGGTGAACGCCGGGTTTTCGAAGGCAGAACCGCGATCGTCGACGACCTTGAAACCGATGGTCGTGAAGCCTCCTATGTCTTGTGGATGGCCCGTGACGTTACGACCCGTAAGTTCGCCGAAGAAAAGGCCGCTCACTTGGCGTTGTTTGATGCGCTTACCGGTTTGCCCAATCGCCGCTATGCCGAGGAACAGCTGGAGCAGTTACTGGAAGAGGTGAACCGGGGTCGCGCCTGCGCAGCAGTCATGTTCCTCGACCTTAATGACTTCAAACGCATCAACGACAGCCTGGGCCACCAACAGGGTGACCTTCTTCTCCAGCAGGTTGCACGGCGGCTTGAGGATCAGACGCGTCGTTCGGAAATAGTTGCCCGTCTGGGTGGAGATGAGTTCATTGTGTTGTTGCGGGAGCCTTTACTCGGCAAGGATGCACTGGCCGAATCCACTGCAGCAGTGGCTCATAGAATCCTTGAGTGCTTCAATGCGCCGCTGGAGAATCAGGGCCATGCATACAGCGTCAGCGTTAGTGTTGGTATAGCCTTAGCTGACAAGCCCGGGCTAAAAACGGAAGACCTGCTAAGCAACGCAGACGCAGCCATGTATGCTGCCAAACGTCTTGGCGGTAATCGCTTCGCGTTCTTTGAAGAATCGCTGCAACTGGAGGCCCACCGGCGCCTGGATCTGGAGCGTCGAATGGTTCACGCCATCCGGAGCATGCATTTCATGGCCTACTTCCAGCCTCAGTTGACACCGACAGGCGGCCTTTTCGGCGCAGAGGCATTGCTGCGGTGGTTTGATCCAGAGGAAGGCGCAATTCCCCCGGATGCGTTCATCCCGGTGGCGGAACGCGCAGGACTGATTTATCAGCTCCAGGATGTCGTGTTCGAACAAAGCTGCCAGATGCTCGCAGAATTGCGCAAGAAAGATCGGTTGCCGCCGGGCTTCCGACTTGCCATCAATATCAGCGCGCTGCAGCTCGACGACTACAGGCTCAGCGAACGTCTAGACTTTTTCTTGGACAGATATGACCTGACTGCGGATCGCTTTACCCTTGAAATCACCGAAAGTCTTCTGATGTGCCAACAACAGCAAACCTATCAGCAGATGCAATCACTGCGGGAGCGGGGATTTCGATTTGCTATTGATGATTTTGGAACCGGCTACTCGTCTCTAGCGTATTTGCATCATTTGGACGTGGACCAGTTGAAGATCGACAAAAGCTTTATCCGCGAACTCGGAGAAACAGCCGCCGGTGAAGCCATCGTGGATTCCGTTGTTACTCTCTCAAAAAACCTCAACTTAGAAGTCATTACCGAGGGCGTAGAGACTGAGTTTCAAGCTGGCATGCTCCGCGAAAAATCTTTGAGTGGTCTGCAGGGATTTCTTTATGCCTACCCCATGCCCAGCGCCGATTTCATAGACTACCTGGACCATTCACTACAAAATCATCCCGGCGCATGACAGTTCAGAGTCTTTTCATCAGTTCAGTAAATCTAGAGGGTGGTGACCACTGGAGATTAGTAATTGTAGAATACATCCTCCCGTTCGTCGGCTCCGAGGGCCAGTTTCAGGGTCATTGATAGCGCTCCGGCTGCGGGAACCGTGTGCCGCCAGAGCCGGAATTCAGTTGCTCTATGGAAATCGGTGCACCCTCATCATTCAGTTCCACCAGACCAATACCGGCATTGTTCCAGAGCCTCTCCCCTGCTTCACGGCCTTCAGGCATTCGGGGTGTCACGCGCATGCGCCGTCGTTTGGTAAACCAGTTAAGTGGCGACCAGGGCGCATAGAGCCAGCGATTCATCCGGTCCAGCCATTCCAGGAGCGTGTTCGGGAACTCGTTCTTGATACCACTGCTCGTGATCTGCCAGATTCTGGGCCGGTCCGGCCGATGCCGAAGGCGCACGTCGTAGGCAAAGGAATAGTGAACGTCACCGGACAGTATCACGAAGTTTTCCGGCGTCCGGGAATGGCGAAAAATGTTCAGTAGAACACTGGCGGCACCGCGGTGAGCCATCCAGTTTTCCGCATCAACCACCAGGGGTTTGCCAACGAAGGTAAACACCCTCTGGATTGCTTCAATCAGTTTTACACCAAACATCGGCGCTGGGGAGACAACAATCACGGCCTTCTGGTCGATGATGTCCTGCTGGAACTCGGTCAGCGCTTCCCAATCCATCAGCCCTGACGGCTGTGCCCGGTTAAGCTCGCTCCGCCAACGCCGGGTGCGTGAATCCAGCACCACAATTCTCGGCGATGTGTTCAACGTGTATTGCCAGTGCTGGAATTGCAGAAGGTCATCGATAAGCGCATCGTGCAGGGACTGATCAAACACAGCGTCATCCCCCGCTGATTCTGATAACGCCTGAATAGCCGGCAGGACATCGCCAAAGGCATCCGGGTTATTGCCCCATCCCTGGCAAAGCAGGTACGCAATCAGGGCATTTCCTACGATGCGCCGGGAGAACGGGTGATCGTAAGTTGTAGCCTCCCACAATGCAGACAGGTTCCAGTCATCCGTAACGTCGTGATCATCAAAGATCATGTAGTTCGGAATGTGTGCCATTACCCGCGAGGCGCGAGGCAGTCCGGCCACAAACCCGTCAATCGCAGGCTGTTGACCCTGATAGGTATTCGCATCCTCCGGGGTCAATGACGGTTGTTCCTGATCAATCAGGCGCCAACAAACCGGCGACCAGACCAACAGGTACATGGCCATGACTTCACCCAGGGAAATCAGGTGGTTTTGAGCATTGGCGGTGGTAAACACGGGCTTCCTGACACCACCAAAGAAACGCTCGGTCAGGGCTTCATTGCTCTGAACATCCGGCAGCAGCTTTTCCCGGTGAAATTAGGTATCCGGGTTATCCCGCAGTTCCTTGCTGTCGCTGACGACACTGCCGGAGAGCGTTTCGTCGTAAAGACCAAGGCAGTCAATCAGATTATGGATAGCCCGAAGCATGGGACCTGCCACATCGTCCGCATAGATCTGATCGCCAGTCATCAGCATCAGGGCTGGGCGTTTTTCACTATCGCCCCGGGTCTCGAGGAGTAATTCGTCGGCCCGCACCAAACCGTCAGCCGCAGACGAATGCGGCCGGCGGCAGGATCCATGAATGAGCCGATCCACCCGATCCTTGATCACAAAATCAGGCCGGTTTGCACCCGGCATGCAGAGGTGTGGCGCCCAGTCCGCTATCCAGGACTCTTGCCAGGATTCTTGATGGTTACCCTGACCGCCGGACACCAGACCGGACACGCCGAGGTCATATCCGATGCGGGTGTTCAAGGGCAGAGCGTCGTCCAGCTCAAAGTCGATCAGGTGCAGGCAAGCCGAGGTGCCGAAGCTAACCCGGACGACCTCGGCCTCCATCAGTTCCCGTTCAAACCAGGGCTCTTCTGAATCCTGAATAAATAAGCGGACTCTGAGCGTTAACGAGGCGGACCCGACCAGCCAGAGCGTGATCCTGTGAGCAGTTGTATGCCTGAGAATCGGCCCCGCCAGTACTGGCGGCAAGGACGACAAAGACCGGTCACTCATTGATTCCTCCAGACACACCTTGACGCTTTATCATCGTGTTGATTCGCGTAACTCGTCCCGTATTTCCAAAATGATCACTAAATCCATTACCCTTTTTCCAATCTGCTCAAGAAGCGCAGTTATATACGAGTAAAGGAGATAGTCGTGACTGAAACGCCACTCGATATCCAGCGCCTTGAACGCTACAACAACAAGTCTGAGTGGGTTCTATCCCAACTCGGCGTGGCAAAAAAGTCCGCTTTCCAGAGTTGTCCCGGTTTAATGGGCGTCCCATAGAGCTCTTTCAGAAGGGTCCTTGCGGACGGGACACAACGAACCCGGTTCAGACCTCGACCAGAGAGACCGGCTAACCCGCCAACATATCCCGCAAAGCTTTACGATTCAGCTTTCCAACGGCTGTCTTCGGGGAACATTCCGCCACCGCCGGATGCTCCGTGAGGACGTCTTCAACCTCCCGCGGATAAACATTGTAGCCACCAGTGATGATCATATCGGCGTTCAGCTGATCGGCGTTGTAATAACCTTTCATCATTGAGGGAGCTTTGACCGCGATTTCACCGGGCTCGCCGTATGGAACATCATTGCCAGCTTCGTCGAACAGACGCAACTCGACATCAACACAGGGCTTGCCACAAGAACCAAGCAGTTCCCCCTCATGGTCCTCGGGCCGGAGGACGCTAATGGTCAGCGGACACTCCGTCTGGCCATAGTATTGCCAGAACCGTTCTCTGCCCCACAGGGCCATGGCCTGTTCAATGACCGGCCGGGGCATCGGTGAGGCCCCGTAGATGACCTGCTTCAATGAAGAAACATCGGTCTTCGCGCCCCGTAACCAGAAAGGCAGGACAAACACGCCACTGGCATGAATGAGAGAGGCCGCGTGCAGCATGGCGTCATCATGCTCGACGTTGACGGTGATTTCGGGTGCAGACGCCGGTTGGGAACGTGCCGTAACCATCAGGTCATCACCACCGGCGATGTCGCTGTCCAGTCCATGACACTTCAGTCCCGGAAGCTCTTGCTCCTCTTTATTGATTATCGAATTCGCCATGTCGACCGCCCCCTTTGGTAAATCGCTCCGCGCCTGCAATAGCTTCCTCGTACACAATGGGGTAACCGTGTTTGCCCTCTTGCTTCAGGGCATCGGTCAGCGTGAGGTCCCATTGACGGTAAGCTGAGGCACGGTCAGCGTTCATGCACTGCTGCGGAAACTCTGCAATATGGGCGGCGAGCTTTTCGGCTTCGTTTCTCGCGGTCCCGTCAGCCACCACCCGGTTGGCAAGTCCGAACTGCAACGCTTCCTGTGCATCCACTGGTCTTCCCGTCAGGATCATGTCCAGTGCCCGTGACTGCCCCACGATGCGCGGCAGACGCACGGTCCCGCCATCGATCAGTGGCACTCCCCATCGCCGACAGAACACCCCGAACACGGCTGACTCCTCCACAACGCGCAGATCGCAGAGCAACGAAAGTTCAAGGCCACCGGCCACGGCGTACCCGGATACCGCTGCAATCACTGGCTTGTTCAGCACCATGCGACTTGGCCCCATCGGGCCCGCCCCCTCGCCCTCAGGATCTACCACATTCCGTGTCTGCGGATCGGCCATGGCGCTGAGGTCAGCGCCGGCACAAAAAATTCCGTTTGCCCCCCAAAGGACGGCAACACGGAGATGATCGCTACTTTCAAAATGCTCGAATGCGTCCAATAGAGCTGCGGCTGTTCGTCGGTCAACGGCATTTCTTTTCTCAGGCCGATCAAGGATTATCGTGCAAACGTGCCTGTTTTCCTCTATCCGTACCGGGGAGTTGTCCACCTGATCCTCACTATTTGTTACTATTTATGCCAATTAAAATCAATATGAGTAATATTACACATAATGACCAGTAAAGATAAAGTACGTAATGAACAGGCCGAACTAACCGGTAACGATCTGGTTCTTGATCTGCTGGCAACCCATCCGGCCCACGAACTGTCGGTTTCATCACTCTGTCAGGCCGGAACAATTGTGGGGCTGACGGAGCAAACCGTCAGGGTGGCCCTGACCCGGCTGGTCAAAGAGGGCAAGGTGAAGAACCCCGCTCGAGGCTCTTACGCTTGGAATCCGGCTGGCAACAGCTTGTTTCTGGACGTGGAGAACTGGATCGCAAAAGAGCGCCGGAGCTCACCCTGGCACGGTGGCTGGATCGGAGTTCTGGACAGTGAGGTACCGCGTCGCAACAAGACACCTTGGCGGGCCCACAAGCGGGCACTAAAGCTGCGTGGGTTCGAGCGACTGTTTGAGGGGTTAAATGTCCGCCCAGATAACCTTATCGGCGGCGTCACATTACTGCGAAAGGATTTTGGAAGCCTTGGGCTGGCTCCCGAAGCCCATATTTTTGAGGTTCACCACCTTTCTGATCAAGACGAACAGGCAGCAAAAGCGCTGTGGGACCAGCAAACCCTGATCAGGGACTACAAAAAATTGATCGAGCAGGTGTTAAATCAACTGGGCAAACTTGAAAACTTGCCGCCGGACACAGCAGCGGCCCAATCGCTGATCTTCGGTCGGTCTGTCATTCGTCAGATTATTCGTGATCCACTGCTACCCGAGGAACTTGTACCCAGCAAGCAACGGCTCAAACTGATCAGTCTGATGCAGGAATACCAGACAGAGGCAATCAAGATCTGGCTGAAGGTATTAGGTGAATAGGGCTTTAAATCAATGCTTAATATGGTCGGTTAATTTAAACCGGTTACACGCCTATCCTGACATTGAAAAAAGGTCCACTTTCCAATGATTGCGCTCCCCCGGCTACGTTGCCGATAGGAGTTGACAAAACTCAAAACGGTTAAGTCAAAGAGGGGCAGGTTAACGCCGACCTGTGACATATTGGAGTCGACAGCCGTACAACGATCAGCAACCAATATTGTAAAAGTTTAATGCTTATGAGAGGTTGCGATGCGTGGCTGTGAGTTTTTAAGCTTCAGTTCACACGGGAGTCCGTTACGTGTGTTGCAACAATTCAGCACGGGATTCGAAGATAAAATGCAAAAGAGCATGTATGCAGTTCGGTTCGAAAACCATTTTAGGAACATTGGCAATTGGCGCGGTAGCTTTACTTGGTTCAGGCACTGCCCAAGCTGAGAGAGGTTACTTTGGCGGCAACCTCGCGTTCCTTGAATACGAAGAAGAATCAATCTCTGATTCAGCCGATTTAACCGCAGGCTATTTGAGGCTTGGCGGGAATGCTAATGAATATGTGTCCGGTGAATTGAGATTAGGTCTGGGCCTGGGTGAAGATAGCGTAAACGTTTCTGGTACTACGGTTAATGTTGAATTAGACACACTATTTGGCGGGTATATTCGCGGTGGTTATCCGGTCACTGAAGAGTTTTATCCCTATGTTATTGCAGGCATCACACGCGCAGAACTTACTGCAAGCGTTCCCGGTGTTGTGTCGATTTCAGACTCGGGAACTGACACCTCATTCGGTTTGGGCGCGGACTTATCTGTGACAGATAACGCGTCATTGAACGTCGAATACATGTCCTGGTATGACAAAGACGGTACTGACGTGAGTGGTTTTCCTCTCGGTGCCAGCTTCGCGTTTTGAGGCGAGAGTTCATAGTCAACGTTCTATTGTGGTTCGTTGAAGCTGTGATGAGAGGCCCGGACAAGTCCGGGCCTTTTTGTGTCATAGCTACAAATGGCGGTGTAAGTCAAAGGTGTCGATCTCATTTTGATCGGTGAGGTGGACCCCATCAGTTGGACAGCCTGAAGGTGCTGTTAAGCTCTGATCCGATTGTATTCCCAGCTCAAGCTGCCAGGGTCATGGGTTGTTGGTAGTACACCTCATCCGGTGTTTGGTAATCAA
>Ga0306865_1000041_pt1 | contig 75140 bp, 71 predicted proteins | sample AntRauTorckE5431_FD_190441 | JGI IMG/M metagenome (GOLD analysis project Ga0306865, IMG submission 190441) | Saline lake microbial communities from Rauer Islands, Antarctica - Metagenome Torckler E5 #431 (v2) (version 2) | ecosystem: Environmental > Aquatic > Non-marine Saline and Alkaline >... | reverse complement strand
AAACAAAACGGATCAATTATGAAAACATATCCTATCAGCAAGCCTCAGAATTCAAAGATCGATTTGATTTCAATGCTACAGTATCTGTAAATAGCAACAACTCTTGGACGGCAATAGCCAAAAGAGATAGCGAGAAAACTAACCCCAATACAAATATAATAGGAGGTGATGAAGGATATACACAAGTGGCAGGCTATGAATTAGCAGAAGGACGTAACCTAAATGCCACAGATGTAGACCGTAACATAGCAGTAGCGGTAATAGGGCAGGAGATTAAAGAAAAGCTCTTTGGCAGTGAAGACTGTCTCAATGAGTATATACGTGTAGGAGGAGTGAAGCTGCTAGTAGTAGGACTACTGGGGAAGAAAGGCGGAGCATTTGACTTCGGTGGGGATAGAGTAGTATTAGTGCCCGTATCTCTTGCCAGAGCTAAGTTTCCTAGGAATAATGTAAGTTATAACCTTGGAGTAGCGGTAGGAGATGTAGAAGCTATGGGATCTGTATCCAGTTATAGTGAAAATCTGTTTAGACAGGTACGTAAGCTTAAAATAAAGGAAGAATCTAATTTTAGTATCATTAAGAGTGACAGCATCTCTAAGGCTCTTTTAGAAAATCTAAATATCATTATCCTAGGAGCTATTTTTATAGCAGCTATCACTTTATTAGGTGCAGCTATAGCACTTATGAATATTATGCTAGTGTCTGTCACAGAGCGTACTAAGGAGATAGGTACACGCAAGGCCATAGGAGCTAAAGGAAGTACGGTACTTAATCAGTTTATCATAGAGGCTATCACCATCTGTCAGATAGGCGGTGTGCTGGGAGTCATTTTTGGTTTGCTGGTGGGTAATGCTATCAGTAGGTTCATAGGAGGTAGTTTTATAGTACCTTGGGACTGGATAGGCTTAGCACTTCTAGTATGCACTTTAGTAGGACTAGGAGCAGGGATATGGCCAGCTCGTAAGGCTGCACGTATTAATCCAATAGAGGCCTTAAGGCACGAAGGGTAGGGTTTTGTAGGAACACGCCTTTAAGGCGTTTTGATTGCTATGTTTTATAGGTAATTAAAGTATCTAGTATACCAAGTAGGCGGATAATCAGGTGTGATTTTCTCAAAGTCATAGAAGCCTCTATCGTAATTTTTATCAAGTTCTATATCACTGACATAAATAAAACTGTTATTGTTTAATTGTTCTATTAGTCCTTAGTTGTGGTCTTTGCGTGTTGAGTATGTATGAACTTGTCAATAAATACCAATTGAAAAAACATACCAATTATCCATAATATGAATACGGGGATACTGAATGCGTTTATCCAAGGTCCAAGTATTAAATATACTCCATATGCCCAGCCGAAAGAAGTTGTCACTGAGACAATTAATATTATCAAAAGCCTGAGCAGTTTACTTTTTAGTGGAAATAGATTAAGGATTGGTTTGCCAACAAAGGCAATGGCTACTGATAATGGAATTGTCCATATAAGGTATGCATATGTATCACCGCTGCCAAACCAATTTTGAAAATACAGAATTATAATAGCCGCTAACAATCCACTTAGTAGATGCACAAGAACACTTAAAAATTTTAGTATGATTGGATTTTTCATTCAGTCCTAATTTAGCATAAGGTTAATTTATTTTGATGTTTAACTTTTTTCTGATAAAACGTCAAAACAAAGTTTTGGCGTTGCTTTTTAATTGCTTTACTGTTTCAACTTACTGCCAACAGCCCTATGAAACATAGATAATATTATCACCGTTTTTTATTTTTCAATCTCATATTCTTTTGGTTGGTATTTAACTTTTCCAAAGTTTTTAAAAACCATTTCTTCTTCTATTACTTCTCCGCTTCTAAATTTTGCATTTTTAGTTCTCCAGATTTCATTTGACCTGAAAAACTCATTATTCTGTTTTAAGAATTTGTGATTTTTTTCGATTACGTGATAATTAAAATCTAATTCTTGACTTACTCTAATATCTCCTTCAAGTAATTTATCTGTGAGCCATAAATTAATTTGAAATGTCCAGTCTGTATTGTTTGTTAGTTGAAAGTCTAAATAGTTATAGAATACAGTAGCACCGCTTGCAAAAGGCAAAACTCTACCGTCATCTGGGAAAGGGTCAAAACTGTGATGATGTCTTTCGTTGATGGTTAAAGGAGAGTGAAGGGCTAACCAATGCATTAAATTTGAACTTTGACAAATTCCGCCACCAATTCCGGCTTTTGCTTCACCAAAGGATAACTCCATTCCTAGTTTATAGCCCTTCTTTTTTGTAGGTAGTCCTACGGTTTTACAGAAAGAAAAAGTTTCACCTGGTTTAATTATTATCCCATTAATTCTTTCTACAACAAGTTTTAAATTGTCAACTTTATTGTATTGAAGAAGCATATCAGTTTCACCAAGTTTTTTCAGAAGTTTTGATTGGTGTCTTTTTACTCTAAAAGGAAGATTTTCTTGCTGCCTATGCTCAGTATATTTTTTACCATCAAAAAGCCAACTAAATTGTCTTTTGATTCTTTTTTCCCAAATAGAAATAAAGTAAAGTATCGGATGTCTTTGCGATAATAATTTTTTCTGTTTAGTCATTTTCGAATTGCCCATAACATTACTTAAACCCAATTCACTCCGAAACATGCATCCCTGCCTGCTGCAGCCAGATATTTTTACTATGGAAACAAGTATCTGTAGTCAATATTGTTTGAAGATCTACTAGAAGTTGAGTTGTAATTGTTTCCATGTATAACTCAAATATATGCATTGAAATCTAAATGGAAACTAACCTTGAGGTGCTTATGCCTGTATTATTCCCAAAAACAAAGCAAAAAAAATCCCGACCTAAGTCGGGATTTACATTTTATAGTTGAAAGAATAGATGAATTTACTCTTGAGTAACTTCTACGTCTATTTCTACAGTGATCTCCTTGTGTAGGCCGATACTTGCTTTGTACTCTCCTAGGTTTTTCATGTCAGGAGCAGAAATTTTACGCTTGTCTATATCAAAACCTCTATCCACTAAGCTCTTTGCTAATTGGATAGTAGTCACAGAACCAAAAATCTTACCGTTAGAACCTGCTTTCGTAGGTACAGTGATTTTAAGTCCTTCTAATTTATCAGCTATTGCCTGAGCATCAGCTTTTAATTTTACTTGTTTGTGAGCAGCTTGTCTTACATTCTCTTCTGCCATCTTGATAGCAGATGGAGTAGCTATAGTAGCTAGTCCTTGAGGTATTAGGTAGTTTCTACCGTATCCGTTTTTTACAACTACGATATCATTCTTTTCACCAAACCCTTTCACGAAATCTTTTAATATTACTTTCATTGATTTTTTAAAATTAGTTGGTTTTACTTATTTCATCTGATCTGCTACGTAAGGAAGTAGAGCTATGTGTCTACATCTCTTCACTGCTACAGCTACTTTTCTTTGGTATTTTAATGAAGTACCAGTGATTCTTCTTGGTAGAAGTTTCCCTTGCTCATTAATGAAAGGCATTAAGAAATCTGGATTCTTGTAATCAATATACTTGATACCACTTTTCTTAAATCTACAGTACTTCTTAGGACGTACTATGGGCGTTCGTTTATATCTTTTTCTTTTTGCCATGATATTAAGCCTCTTCGTCTTTAGTTACTGGTGAAACCTTCGCTTCTGCTACTGGAGCAGTTGGTTTAGCAGCTGCAGGAGCATCCGCCTTCTTAGCTTTGTTGAATTCTCCGTTTCTTCTTCTCTCATTGTACTTTACAGCGTGCTTGTCAAGTTTGATACATAAGTATCTTAAAACTTGCTCATCTCGTCTGTAAGCTAGTTCTAGCTTATCTACGATTTCGGCATCTGGTTCAGCAGCAAATTCAAAAATTTGATAGAAACCTGTTGTTTTTTTCTGAATAGGGTACGCCATTTTAGTTAGGCCCCAGTTCTCTTTGTGGATGAGCTCTCCACCGTTTTCTGTGATCAGCTTCTCGAATGATAATACAGCTTCCTGCATCATTTTTTCGCTAAGCACGGGTGTAAGTACAACCACAGACTCGTAATTAGTTTTTGCCATTATTTAATTAGTGTTAAAATTTTAACGGCTGCAAAAGTAATATTTTGCCCGTAAAATCAAAGGCTATACTTACTTTTTTACGTTTTTCACCTCCAGGTAGAGTGTGTCTGTTCTGGGAGGTAAAAAGATGTCATACGGAAACTTACGGATAACCACCGCCGTATCTGATGGATAAAAGGAAAAGGCAAATTGGCGTACTCCATTCATACGATCACTTTGTTTATTGATTTTCAGCTTATTAACATACATGTCATGGTAGATTAGGTCGACATTAAACTCACTTGCCTTACCCTTTAAGTCTACTATAGCGTACTCAGTAGCTTGCCAGTAGGCTCTATTCCACGCCATATAATCGTGTGTAGCTGTGATAGAAAAGAGAGCTATCACGGCAGTGATTAGATAAAATAGCCCCCGGTTTAAAGTTAAAATAGACTCTCGCTTGGGCAATAGGATCAGTATCAGAAAAGGAACTGCAGTCAAGCAGTATCTGTCAAACTTATAGTAGCTGATCATTAAGAACAAAAAGTAACCTACTACCGCTACTACTGAGAATAGAGTAGTATAGTTTGTGTACTTATGTTTCCTTTGAAAAATAAGTATCACGCCCTCTATGCATTTGATAACCATCCACTGAAAGAGGACTAAGCCAGCTAGCAAGGTTATGATCGTCAGATTATCCCAGTCCATATTTCCTAATCGGGTAGGGGTAGATAGCGATGCGGATGGCACGCCCATTACTCCAAGCTTCAGATTACCAAAGGTATTGCCTATAAATATATAGGGGTATGCGGTCCTATAGGCTAAGAAAGCTAAGAGGAGTGCACCTTTAGAAATGATGAGCACATATCTATTGGTATTGCGGCACAGTGTATAGTAAGATAGTAGTAGTAAAGGAAGAAGAAATAATCCCCAGAGTCCGAAGTAGCAATAGCCCAGTTCGTTCAAATGGGTCATAAAATTACCATCTGTCAGTGATTCGAAAATGTGAGCCGTCTTTCCGAAATTATGAGAAAGTCCAAAGGAGCTTTTTCGCCATGTATTGAATAAAAGTAGGCTAAACCCAGTAGCTAAAAGCGGTATAGTATGAAGTAGTTTAGTCTTCCATGTGCCCGGTTTTACGATAGATACGAGTGCTAAAGAAAGAGGAACTAGCAGAGCGGTCTGCCGTATGAGTATAGCTATGATGGCAAATACACTTGCCCAGATGATATTTTTTGTTTTGGTATTTTCTATAAGCTTGAGTGAATGAATAGAGGATAAAATCAGGAAGGTAAGAAAGGGAACTTCGGTCATGTAACTATACGCATTTTGAAAGAAAAATGGATTGAAAGCCAAGAGTGATGTACCTGCTAATGCCCATTGCTTATTAAAGTGAGCAGTCAAACAAAGTCTATAAAATGCCAATAGGCAGACCAAACTCAATACTAATGTAGACAGACGCAGTACGGTAAAGGAGAAACCAAAAATTTTGCAAAATAATGCACCCCATACCGTGTGAGCAAAAAGAGTCATAGCTCCCCAGTCGTGGAATATGATAGCGTTATCCAGTGCCAGAGCCTTAGCATTGATGGTGTAGGACCAATCATCATTTACATAAAACTCCCCGAGTGGATTTACTATAAAAATAAGAAATATCCATACGGCTGAGATGATTAACTCTTGGGTTGAGATACGTTTTGATAATTTGCTGAAAAGAGCCTGTAGTCGCATTTTATTGAATAGTATTTTTGAGCTTTTGCAGTACAATAGTACTAACTCTTAGCTAAAAGGAGAAGAAAGAGAATTGGATTACTTTTTCAACACTGCTTGTTTATCACGCTTAGAGATACATTCTTTGCAGTAGTAATGGGAAGTTTTATAGTAAGTGCGAGAAAATATCGTCCAGAGACCTTTGAAACGGTAGTAGGGCAGCAGCATATTACAGAGACTTTGGTCAATGAAATTACCAATGATCGCCTTGCACAAGCATTTCTTTTCTGTGGTCCTAGAGGTGTAGGTAAAACTACCTGTGCTAGGATACTCGCTAAGGAAATCAATAAGGGCACCGTGCCAGAAGGATATGATTTTTCATTTAATATCTTTGAACTGGATGCGGCATCACATAACTCTGTAGATGATATACGAGCTCTGAATGAGCAAGTACGGATACCACCACAGACGGGTGATTATAAAGTGTACATCATAGATGAGGTACACATGCTCTCACAGGCTGCATTTAATGCATTTCTGAAAACACTAGAAGAACCACCTAAGTATGCTATCTTTATACTAGCTACTACAGAAAAACATAAGATACTGCCTACTATACTCTCGCGTTGTCAGGTATTTAACTTTGATAGAATAACGATACAGCAGATAGTAGACCATCTGAAAGGTATAGCCATAGATGAGAAAATAGAGGCAGAAGAGGAAGCTCTTCACCTGATAGCTCAGAAGGCTGACGGTGCTATGCGAGACGCCCTATCTATTTTTGACCAAATGGCGAGTTATGGTACCGAGGGTAAAATTTCGTATCAAGAGGTGATCGATAATCTTAATATTCTAGATTATGATTACTTTTTTAAGGTAGTAGATACCTTCCTTGCTGGAGATATCAGCTCTGCTCTAGTACTATTTAATGAGATCCTGCAAAATGGATTTGACGGGGAATTATTCTTGCATGGCTTAGCAAATCATATGCGTGATCTACTCGTAGCTCAAAACGCAAGTAGCCAGCAGCTACTAGAGAAGTCTAAGGAAATAGCAGGTAGATACCATAAGCAGTCACAGGAAGTGAGTGCTTCATTTATAGTAAATGCTATCAATATACTCGGAGAGACGAGTAACACATATAAAACAAGTCGAAATCAACGTCTGCACATAGAGTTAGCACTTATCAAACTAGCATCTCTACAACATGCTATAGACGTGACTAAAAAAAAAAGCCTAAGCTAGAACTACTAGGTACCACAGGTTATTTTACCCATTTATTTCAAGAAAATACGGATAGTACTGATATATCAGCGAATGCTTCTGTAGTCAAAAAAATAAAAAAAGGCTCTGAAAATGAGCCCATAGAAACCGTAAAAATAGGAGGACTGCGGAGTGCTATGACCGCTCTAAAGACAGTCAAAAAAGATACTTCAAATGATACGGGTGCTTTATCTGCGGAAGAAAGCAGTAAACTGAAATCTATAGATGAGACGTCTGCCAAAGAGCTGTTTAAGAAGTACGCTGATATTTTGGTAGCTGAAAAGCGTGGAAGTTTGGCAGCATTTTTTGCAGATCCGCTACTCAAAGTAGCTGATGACACGATCACTATCACCGTAGGGTCTAAGATAGTAGAAAACCAGATCATAGAAGATAAGATTAAGCTGATAAGGCACTTTGCTGCTGCGGGCTATCGCCTCAGCGATTTGGAGTGTGTAGTGAATGCTACTGAGATAAGCGAGTATAAGATATTTTCTCCCAAAGAGCAGTTTGCTGTATTGGCAAGAGAGTATCCAGCTCTTTCAGATTTTGCTAGTAGATTTAATCTAGATTTCGAATGAACACTGAGATAGTATCTTTACATAACGCATTTATCACACAGCACAATATGGTACAGGTGCTGAGTAATGTGGATATGAAACTCAATGCGGGTGAGTTCGCTTATCTCATAGGTAAGACGGGCAGTGGCAAGAGTAGCTTGCTCAAAACACTCTATGCAGATTTACCACTGAATGAAGGAGTCGGATATGTAGCAGGATTTAGTCTCAATACTATAGCGAGAAGAGAGATTCCTTTGCTTCGCAGAAATATAGGGATGGTTTTTCAAGACTTTAATCTGCTGTATGACCGCAGTATCTTGGATAATCTAGACTTTGTACTTAGAGCTACAGACTGGACGGATAAGGTCAAGATAAAAAGAAGGATAGACGACGTGCTGGAGTCTGTGAGTCTCACTAACGTACTGGATAAAAAACCACACCAACTCTCCGAAGGTGAGCAGCAGCGAGTAGTGATAGCCAGAGCCTTGCTCAATAGTCCACAGCTTATACTGGCAGATGAACCTACAGGTAATCTAGACCCAGATGTAAGTGATGAGGTATTAGAACTGCTACATAACATAGCTATCCAAGGTACTGCAGTGCTTATGGCCACACATGATTATCGACTGATCAATAAGTTTCCTGGGACAGTGTACCGCATAGATAATGGGGTAGTAGATCAGACGAACTTGTTTGGGTAGGCTCTTCGATACTTCCTCCTATTGTCAGACTGAGTGATTCGCGTTAGCGGATTGTACCGAAGCCTCCGCCACAATCACCAAATTAGGTTCGAAAACCACATTATGCCACGTGCGGGCCGTACAGAAAAGTACGATTTTTTTTAAGGTCTTGTATTTCCACCAGACTATGCTGCGGATGAGCTCTAGGAGTGGTTTAGTATTTCTAATAAGTCCACCTGTGACCTCTACTTTATCGAAGCCCATAGCTTTAGTTACTTGTAAGGCTGAGCTTTTATTTAGGAATACTTCGTGGCTGATATCACCGTATGCAAAGAGACTCGTCTGTGGAGCATCCATGTTTGGTGTTCTGAAAATGGCCTTACCGCCGGGGTTTAGACATTTCTTCACATTGAGCAAGAAGTCTATGAGTTCATCTTTGGTAAAATGCTCTATGATATCTAATCCTACTATGAGGTCTACCTTTTTTTCAAGAGCAAAAAAATCATCAATACTACTGTGGTGTACTGCAGTTATGCCTAGCTTATGAGCTACATCTACTTGCTCTTGGCTGATGTCATATCCAGTCACATTTTTATATCCAGCATCTATGGCTGGTTTTACAAATGTGCCAAATCCACAACCTAAATCTACAATTACTGCTTCCTTATTAGTGGGCAGTAGGTGAATGAGTTCGGTAGTGTTATGCCGAGCTTGCTCAGAGAGCATAGCTTGATAATCTTTGTCTAGCTTGTTTACCTGATTGGTAAAATAGTTGTTATAAATAGCGTCTCTATATTTGAGCATTACAGCGTGCAAACTTAGATATTTTATTGGCTTATATGAATGGAGACATTAAAAGTCAGCATAGTGTTTTTAGAGATGGTATGATAAATGCCAATAGTTGTTAGATAGAATATTGAGATTTATTTCTGGCATTTGATGACTTAATCTGTATTGCAGTGTATAAAACTATTTTTGCTCTATGCTCAAAGGCTATTTACGAAAAGGACTCATAGAGGCAGGATGTGATGAAGCAGGCAGAGGCTGCTTAGCAGGTCCGGTATATGCCGCTGCGGTGATATTGCCTCCCAGAGTGCGACTCCCGCTGCTAGATGACAGTAAAAAACTCTCCGAGGCAGTGCGTGATAAGTTGCGTATCCTAATAGAGGATAAGGCCATAGCTTGGGCCGTGGGTAGTTGTACAGAAGAGGAAATAGACAAGTATAATATTCTCAACTGCAGTATACTGGCTATGCACAGAGCCATAGAGCAGTTAAGTGTCAGACCTGAGCATTTACTCATAGATGGTAATCGATTTAAGCCCTATGACTTTATCTCATATACTACTGTGATACAAGGAGATGGTAAGTATAGGAGCATAGCGGCGGCCAGTATTTTGGCTAAAACGCACAGAGACGATTATATGAAGAAACTAGCTCTGGAGTATCCAGAATATGGTATGCAACAGCATAAAGGATATGGCACTGCTCAACACAGGAAGGCTATTGCTCAATTTGGTTATACGGACTGTCATAGGAAAACCTTTACTTTGACAAAACCGATAGAGAGATGATATTAAGATACTCGCTGATATTAATATTATGTGTATCGCTCCAGAGCTACGGCCAGACCATAGACTACTTCCGAGTGCACATAGGACCCAAAATAGATAGATATACCGTCACTCAAAATGACAATGTACGAGCCAAATTACATATGGATGCGGGTGCAGGAATTTATGTAGGTAAGCTAATTACCGAGCAGTTTTATGGAGAGATAGGGCTAGTAAAGAATGACTATAGTGCAAAATTTGAGATAGACGTAGTACAGCCTAATGGCACCGTACTTACTGGTTTTGGTAATCAGTTATATCCTACGTTTACCACTACACAGCTTTCACTCGCTGCAGGGTATCGCTATCCGTTGAGTAAAAAAGTGACGCTGTATGGTCAAGGTGGGTTCAATGTAATAGTCAATAAAAAGCTCTCCAGAAAAGGATCTCAAACTTTTACAGAAGAGGTACGCAATGATGAGTTTGGACTTACAGAGACTCTCCAGGTAATCACGTATTCTAATGGTTTCGGACCAGGAGGGTTTGTATTTAGAGGAGATGTAGGTGCTTTTATACACGTGGGAAAAGATTTTTTCATAGACCTCAGTCTATCGGCTAGATCTAGTTCTTTAGTGCTAAATGAATTTGATATAGAGTATATAGCTGAGTCTGATTCTCAAAAACGAGGAGCTAGACTGAGTACCAAAGGAACAGGCTTCGGTTTATACCTAGGTATTAAGTATCGTATCAGCAAAGAGAGTTCTTAGCGTTCTTGTTGATAAAAGCCGTTAGATTAGTTTTAGTTTCGTAGTACATAAAATGGCTAAATTTCCATCTATCAAAGAAAAAAAGTACGCTAGTAATAAGGCGAAATGGCACGAAATCATTTTCGGTGCGGAGACCGTAGAGGGCCGCCGATTTGATATATGGTTGCTGTGGGCTATCTTGCTCAGTGTTGTAGTTATTATGCTAGAAAGTGTAGTAAATGTGGATGTTAAGTACCACGAGCCGCTTCGGTATTTGGAGTATTTTTTCACTGGTATCTTTACACTAGAGTATCTAGCTAGACTTTACGTGAGTGAGGCTAAAAAGAAGTTTGTCCTCAGTAAGTGGGGCATCATTGATCTGCTCAGTACACTACCTACCTATCTGTCATTATTCTTCTCCGGTCCTCAGTTTTTCACCATACTGCGTACCGTAAGACTTTTAAGAATATTTAGAGTCCTCCAGCTTACCAGATTTATGGGAGAGGCTCAAGGTATGGGTAAAGCACTCAAAAGAAGTGGAGCTAAGATTACGGTCTTTTTTGGTGCGGTTCTTATAGTCGTAGTAGTGATGGGTACGCTTATGTTTGTCATAGAGTCGCCTGAGGCCGGATTTACAAGTATACCACGCAGTATCTACTGGGCTATAGTTACGCTTACTACTGTTGGATACGGAGATATAACACCCGTTACTGCATTGGGTCAGTTTCTCAGTGCAGTACTTATGATACTAGGTTATGCGGTGATAGCTGTGCCTACGGGTATAGTAAGTGTGGAGATGGCTCAAACTAATGATGGAACCATTTGTTCATACTGTGACCATATAGAAACAGATAAGGACTCAAAATATTGTAGAAAGTGCGGAAATCAGTTAAATCAGTAGAAGAAGATTATTATACGAATAAGGACGGCCTACTAGTGTTTACGGCAGCTTTTCATCTAAAAAGAGGATCCTGCTGTGGTAATAAGTGTATGCATTGTCCATACGAGCACCAGAATGTTCCTTCGGGCAAAGTTTAGTGCTCTTATCTAAACTTTATACTATCGCTGGCTTTTATACTGTTTACCAATCTCACTGGGATGTAGGTAAATAGAAAGCAGACCACTATAGCACCGATATTTATAGCTAGTAGGTATGAAAGTGGCAGTGTAAACGGCACTGCATCCATGTAATATGTATCTGCGGGCAGTTTGATTAACTTATACTGTACTTGTAAGTAGGCTAAACTGAGAGCTATTGCATTGCCTAAAATAACTCCACCTATTACAATGAAAAGTCCTTGCCAATTAAAGATGCTGGAGACTTTACTGCTGTTAGCACCCATAGCCTTGAGCACCCCTATCATAGGTATACGGTCTATGATGAGAATGAGTAATACGGTGATGATATTGATAATAGCTACTATCAGCATGAGTATGATAATCACTTCCACATTGGTGTCCACTATTTCTAACCATTGAAATATAGTAGGGTATAGGTCTACTATCCCATTTATAGCGTAATTATAATCCAGTAGAGTGCTGATATGATCTTTAGTGACATCTATTTCTTTAAAATCATGCAAGCGAACTTCATATCCTGCAGCCTTGCTATAGGTGTGGTCTGTCTCCACCACACGCTGCACTGCTCGCAGATGTGCTACCGCAAATTGCTTATCAAACTCTTGTAAACCCGTATTAAATATCCCAACGATTTTTGGCTTTCGTCTGCGTACATCTGTATTGTCTATGAAATAAAGATTGATTCTATCACCAGTATCCACATTCATAATACTTGCAGTATATTCAGAAAGTAAGATCTCATAGCTGTCTGTAGAGTCAGTGTAGGCAGGTAATACACCTCTTTTAAGGTGCTTTTCGAAAAACTCAAAGTTATAATCAGCAGGAAGTCCTTTAAGAACAACACCTTCTAGAGTAGAGTCTGATTTTAATATTCCAGCTTTATTGATAAATGGGAATACATTTTTTACTCTTTCATCCGTCTTCAGTTGAGTTATGAAAGAGTGGTCTATCTCAAAAAGATTGGACTCTGTGCCATTGGCTAATTGATACCTACTGATGCTTATATCACCAGCATAACCTTGTACTTTTTCGCGGATCTCTTTCTTAAAACCTAGGAGTATGCCAAAGCTAAGGATGACGACACATAGACTCACAGATACTGCTGCTATGGCTAGTAGAGTGATCGTTTTGGAGAATGATTGTGATTTACTAAAGCTGAGCTTTTTTGCTATGTAGTAGCCTATTTGCATACTTTTGTTTCCGCAAGATTATAAACTTATATGAAGAAATCAGTATTAATTGTCTTTTTGATGGCAATTTTTGTTTCGTGCAAATCCTCCAGTAACTCCGTCACCGATTCAGTGATGGAAACTAAAAAATTAAGTGCAAAGTCAGAGCCTATCCTGCTGGGAGCAGAGCGTATGGGTCAGTACCTAGCTCAGCTGCAGGGTAAGCGAGTAGCTTTGGTGGTAAATCAGACCTCTGTTATTGGTAAAACACACTTAGTAGATACACTATTACAATTGGGTGTAGATATCAAAAAGGTATTTGCTCCTGAGCACGGCTTTAGAGGAAATCACAGTGCAGGAGCTATTATAAAAGACGGTAAAGATTTAAAGACCAGTCTAGATGTAGTCTCTCTCTATGGAAAAAATAAAAAACCATCAGCGGAAATGCTAGCTGATGTGGATGTAGTACTCTTTGATATACAAGATGTAGGCGTTCGGTTTTATACCTACATATCTACGATGCACTACGTTATGGAGGCTTGTGCAGAACTGGGTAAGAAAGTAGTGGTTTTAGATAGGCCAAACCCAAATGGATATTACATAGATGGACCTATATTAAAGCCAGATTATAAGTCATTTATAGGAATGCATGCTATTCCTATAGTGCACGGACTTACAGTAGGTGAGCTCGCCCAGATGATCAATGGAGAAAAGTGGCTAAAGAATGAGGTGATTTGTGATTTGAGGGTAGTATCTTGTCTTAACTATACACACGATAGCTTATATCAGTTACCAGTGAGACCATCTCCTAATTTACCGAATATGAATTCCGTTTACTTGTATCCTTATTTGGGGCTTTTCGAAGGAACAAATGTGAGTATCGGTCGTGGTACGGATTTTCCTTTTCAAGTAATAGGAAGACCCGGATCAGTAGGTGCTTTTAGTTTTACCCCAAGAAGTATCCCAGGGGTATCAGATAATCCAAAGCATCTAGGAAAGGAATGTGTAGGAGAGACTATACCAGATTTCTTAAGCGACGATATTTTATCTCAAAACACACTAAATCTAACTTGGTTGATACGTATGTATGAAAATAACAGGACTGAGGATGGCGAGTATTTTAAAGATTTTTTTTACAAACTAGCTGGTAATAAAGAGCTTAGGATTAAGATAGAGTCAGGAATGAGTGATGCAGATATTCGTAAGACGTGGCAGCCAGGACTGGATAAATATAAGGTGAAAAGAAAAAAGTATCTTTTGTATCCTTAGTGTTGGATAAATAAAATATTAGTAACATCTTTGCAGCCCTAAAAAAAGTAGAGGAATGTCTAGAGTTTGTGATTTAACAGGAAAAAAAGCGATGAGCGGGAACAATGTTTCTCACTCGAAGAGAAGAACGAAAAGAAGGTTTTATCCAAATCTTCAAACCAAAAGGTTTTTTCTCCCTGAGCAGGATGAGTGGATTACGTTAAAGGTAAGTACTTCAGCGTTGAAAACAATCAACAAGAAGGGAATAACTGCTTGTCTTAATGGTTTGTTGAAAAACGGAAAAATATAAGAAATGGCTAAGAAAGGTAACAGAGTACAAGTAATATTGGAGTGTACTGAGCAGAAAGGTTCAAACGTACCAGGTATGTCAAGATACATCACCACCAAGAATAAGAGAAATACAACTGAGCGTATAGAGCTCAAGAAGTATAACTCATTTATGAAAAAAGTAACTTTACACAAAGAGATAAAATAAAATGGCAAAGAAAGTAGTAGCAACCCTAAAGAAAGCTGGTTCTGGTAGAGACTGGGCCAAAGTTATAAGATGTGCGAAGTCTCCTAAGACAGGTGCATATACATTTAGAGAAGAGATGATGCCGACAGAATCTGTTAAAGATGCGTTAGCTAAGTAATTCTCTTTACTTTTTTGTTTTTAAGAACTTAAGCTTCCTTCTGATAGATGGAAGCTTTTTTTGATATATAAACCAATGGGATTATTAGACTTTTTCAAAAAGAAACCTACTGAAGAGCAAAAAGAAAAGCTTGACGCAGGGTTAGAGCAAACCAGAACTTCTTTCATAGATAAAATATCTAAGGCAGTAGCTGGCAAAAGCTCTGTAAGTGAAGATTTTTTAGATGATTTAGAGGAGGTACTAATTTCATCAGATGTAGGCGTAGATACTACAGTAAAAATTATAGAACGTATAGAGAAGAGAGTGGCTAAGGATAAGTATCTTGGCACAGGCGAGCTTCAGACTATGCTTCAGGAAGAAATTACCGATCTACTTATCAGTACAGAAAGTAGAATAAGTCAAACAGATACTAAACCCTATGTAATCATGGTCGTAGGTGTAAATGGAGTAGGTAAGACTACGACCATAGGTAAGCTTGCCCATATGTTTAAGGGACAAGGCCTGAAAGTGGTACTCGGTGCAGCAGATACATTTAGAGCGGCAGCGGTAGATCAATTAAAAATTTGGGGTGAACGAGTAGGAGTAGAGGTAGTAGCTAAAGGGATGAATACGGATCCTGCTGCTGTTGCTTATGAGGCTGTGAAATATGGTAAGGAGCAAGGTGCAGATGTTGTCATTATAGATACTGCAGGTAGGTTGCATAATAAAGTAAATCTGATGAATGAACTTTCTAAGATAAAACGTGTGATGGATAAGCAGATAGTAGAAGCACCTCACGAGGTACTACTTGTGCTTGATGCCTCTACAGGACAAAACGCATTTGAACAAGCAAAACAGTTTACTGCAGCCACAGACGTCACTGCATTAGCTCTGACTAAATTAGACGGTACGGCTAAAGGTGGCGTGGTAATAGGAATAAGTGAGCAGTTTAATATCCCAGTAAAGTATATAGGAGTAGGTGAGCAACTGAATGATTTGCAAATCTTTGACCCACGTTCGTTTGTTGGCTCACTATTCGCACATTAGTTAGTAAATAAAAAGATGAGGACAAAAAGTTATAAGCCAAAGAAGGTATCTATAGTAACCCTAGGAAGCTCTAAAAATATGATAGATTCTGAAGTGCTACAAACTCAGCTGGAAACAGAAGATATAGAAACAGTGTACGAAAATTCTAAGAGGGCAGATACTATAATCATTAATACGTGTGGGTTTATAGATAATGCGAAACAAGAAAGTATAGACACATTACTTGCTTATGCGGAAGAAAAAAAAGCTGGTAATATAGAAAGCCTTATAGTTACTGGCTACCTATCAGAAAGATATAAGCTTGATCTATCTCCAGAGATACCTGAAGTAGATAAGTGGTATGGGACTTTTGAGTTGACACAGCTACTTCAAAATGTAGGAGTAGACTATAAAAAAGAACTCCTAGGCGAAAGAAAGTCGTCCGTATCTAAGCATTATGAGCATATGAAAAACTCCGAAGGATGTTTTAGACTTGGAGATTTTGTGAATACTAAGATCATAAAAGCAGAGGCTTTTGACCTGATAGCAAAACCAATATAAGCTTATATGCCTCAAACTGTCACCTTAGATCGTCGAGATACATCTTTTACGAATTCTTTTTTAGAGGAGTATTACTTCAGTGATAAACTAGATAATTTTAAGTCCTACTCTTCCATAGCAGACATAGAGAAAGCGATATCCAATAAGGCAAACTTTAGCAATGATAAGAGAGCAGTATTAGTAAAGGTACTTAAGGAACAATATGCTGAATTTGATTTGTCGCAAGACAGTACTGTCTCAGTGTTCAATAATATAGAGCTACTCGGCAAGGAAAATACATTTACCGTCACTACTGGTCAGCAGATACATATTGGCCTCGGTCCAATGTATGTGTTATATAAAGCTTTTGATGCCATAGCTATAGCCCAAGAACTTCAAGAGAAATATACGGGTAAGAATTTCGTCCCTGTCTTTTGGATGGCCACAGAAGATCACGATTTGGAGGAAATAGCCCAAGTGAGTGTATTCGGAAAAATGCTCGAATGGGAAACAGACCAAAAAGGAGCTGTAGGTAGAATGAAACCAGAGGGTATCTCAGAATTATTTCAGAAAATCCTAGATGACTTCAATTTTGGAGATGAAGAGATCTCATTTTTAAATAGGTGCAAAGAAATCTACGCAGATAGTGCGAATCTTTCTGTAGCTTTCAGAAGGCTTCTTCACAGTTACTTGGGTCACACTGGCCTGATAATATTAGATGCAGATAGTGCAGACTTAAAAGAGTCATTTAAGCTTGTGCTCAGAGATGAGATTAGTCACGTGAATTATCAGGCTCTTGAAGACTGTACTGCTGACTTAGAATCTGCAGGTCATAGTAGGCAATTGCACATTCGAGAAAATAACCTTTTTACGTTGACAAAGGGAGATCGGTTGAAAGTAGATTCAGCAGCTATCCCGGATATAGATAGTTATGTAAATGATAATTATGCAGACTTAAGTCCAAATGCAGCACTCAGGCCTTTATATCAAGAGTGGGTACTGCCTAATATAGTGTATGTAGGAGGAGGAGCCGAAGTAAAGTACTGGTCTCAGTTAAAAGGTTTATTTGATAATTATCAGCTACCCATGCCCTATATACACTTGAGGTCATCCAAAGTAATACTACCAAATAAAATTCATGATAATTATGGAGATAAAGGAGTAGTTCAACTGTTCGGGAGTGCTGATCAACTCAGAGCCGTTTATGCAAAAGAGTTAGTAGAGGAGCATGCGTATTTGTCGGATTTATATACCAAAACACTCCATACATTATTAGATTACACTAAGAGCGTAGAGTCAGCTTTTAAAGGGTTTAGTTTAAATGCTAAAGTAGATAAGATCAGACCAAAACTACAAGAGCTAGAAGAGCTGGTAAGCGAGCAAATGAATAGAAAGAGTGAGCAAAATCCAGAACTTAATAAAGTGTTGAAAATACAAGCAAAGTACTTCAATCAGCATCAGGTTCAAGAAAGGACAGAGCATCTGCTTGCACACCCACAAATATTAGTATGGTCAATGCTAAATATTCAACTGTATTTCGGGCTTAAAAAAAATCAGAAAGTAGAGGTCGTTTTCACATAATAGTTTGCAATAAAGAATATTTGAATTACTTTTGTGGCTTACTTATTTTAACACATATATAGTTGCATACAATCAAATTATGAAACAGTTCAAACTAATTTTGGTAACACTTTCGATGTTTTGTTTTCTAGGTGCTGACGCACAGACAAATCAAGACGAAGTTGGAAGTTACTTTTCGAAATTCAAGCCCGCCAAAAAGTGGTCCGTAGGCCTACAACTCAGCCCTACTATGCTAAACGGTGATGCTTCTGACATTATGATAGGCTTGTCAGGTGGTGCTCACATTAAATATTCTGTCTCTCAATCTTTTGGATTGAAGATGAGTGGTAATATTGGTGTATTAAAAGGTGGTCGTGCTGATCCAAACATAGGTAATAATAACGGTAGTGCGATGGTTGGGCAAGTGTCTAATATCGCCACTAAAGAAGTTACAACTCCTGATTCTTACGAATTCAAAAACAATTTTCAAGATATCGATATAACAGCCGTTTACACTTTAGGCAATATCTCTTTTCTTCGCCCATTGCGAAAAATACAGCTATTTACTTTTTTTGGTGTAGGTGCTATTTGGAGTGAATCTGAAGGTGGTTTTACTAAAATAGCCGATGCACAGGAGTATGCAAAGGATTGGGGTCAAAATGGAACAGGAGGTCAAAACTTTTTTACCGGTGTAGATGTCAACGGAGTTCCTACCACTGTGAATGCTGATGTAGTAGATGCCACGACCTTTTATAAGGGTCGCAACATGGTTATTCCTTTTGGTCTTGGCATCAAAAGAAATTTTGGTAATTGGTTGGATTTAGGATTGGAGTGGAAAACGAGATGGACTAGATCTGATGCTTTAGATGGATTTAATGTTCCTGTACCTCAAAATAGAAATCATGATTTTTACTCTACGTTGGGTTTACAAGCTTCTATTAAATTAGGTACTAAAGGAGAAAAGAATCATTACGATTGGTTGAATCCAATAGAAACCATATACGCTGATATGGATTCACTTAAAAGTATTACTAAAGAACTTCAGAAGTTAGCTAATGATGAAGACGGTGATGGTGTTGGTGATTTCTTCGATAAAGATAATACTACTGGAGAAAATGTTAGCACATACGGTAACGGTAAAGCTGTTGATTCAGATGGTGACGGTGTTCCTGATCATTTAGACAAACAGCCTTTAGTTTTTGCTAAAAATGTTGATGTCAACGGCGTTGCTGTTGATGTAGACGGTGATGGTGTTATAGACGAGCTAGATGAAAATACAAATACTCCTGCTGGAGTGTTGGTGGATTCTAGAGGAAATGAAATTGAAATGGGAGGTGGATTGTGCTGCGATTGTGAGAACGTAACTCTTCCTGCTGTCATATTCAGTAATGGCAGTTCTAAAATAGCTCCATCGTCATATGGTATCTTATATGCCATAGCTGAGAAAATGAAGCAATGTCCAGAAATGAGCGTATCTGCAACAGGTTATACAATGAGTAAAAGTGGCGAGCAGTTAGCGTGGAAGCGTTCTAACGCTATCATAGATCACTTAGAAGCTAACTATGGTATAGAGAGAAGTAGAATAGCAACTGAATATACTACTGGTTCTGGTGTTGAGTATAGCACTAGACGTATAGAGTTATCTACCGCCAAGTAAAATATAAAAAAGTTAATTTAGTTAAAAGGCCTTGATTTTTAATCAAGGCCTTTTTTTGTTTATAATTGTACCATACCATGAAGAAATTATTAATACTGGTTTTAGCCTCCTTTCCTATTTTTACAATGGCACAGTTTAAAAACGATGTGTCACTTGTTGTTTCACCTCTTAAGTTTAAAGAGCAATCTAGTTATGAGCTTTTGTACAGAAGGCAGCTGCCTAAAAAGTTGTGGAGCTTAAGATTGGGAATGAGTGCATTGGTAGATACAGATAAGGAGATTAGAAATGACAGTACTACACTGAATACAGGGAGCGTAGCTTATACACTTTCCGCAGGGGTGCAACGGAAGTTGATTTTAGAAGATATTAAAAAACTATACGCTTATATAGGTTCTGACTTGTACTGGCAGTCAGAGTTTCAGAGAAATCCAAAGGATACGTATTACGGGTATTTTTGGAGCATAGGAACTACACCTGTAGTAGGTGTCTCATATGAGCCTATCAGGAATATCCGCCTGTCATTGGAGTCAAGATCGGACTTTAATCTAAATTTTCAGCACTATGAGTCAGAGGCTGAAAATAGAGACACTCGTGTGTCTTTCAAACCTCTGAATCAACTCGCAATAGGAATTGGGTACCTATTTTAAAAGCTTGTAGTAAGAGTAGCAAAACTAGAAGCATCTAGAGCAGCACCTCCTATTAGTCCACCATCTATGTCAGGGCAATTAAATAGCTCTTTCGCATTACCTGGTTTCACACTTCCTCCGTATAATATCGATATGGTGTCAGCCACAATCTCACCGTATACATCAGCAATAGTTTTTCGTATATGGGAGTGTATTTCTTGAGCTTGCTCTGGACTTGCTGTTTCTCCTGTACCTATGGCCCAAACTGGCTCATAGGCTATTACGCACTTAAGTAACTCCGTTTCATTGAGATGAAATAGTCCTTGCTTTATTTGTTCACTTATTGTGTCAAAATACTGCCCTTCTTGTCGTTGGGCTAACGTTTCCCCACAGCAGTAGATAGGACGCAGGCCTCCGTTTATTACAGCATTCACCTTATATGATATTCCCAAGCTGTCTTCACTGAAGTATTCCCTCCGCTCGCTATGACCTAAGATTACATATTCCACACCCACACTCTTGAGCATTTCTACGGATACTTCTCCAGTGTATGCTCCGCTTGACTGTGCGTGGCAGTTTTGTGCAGCTAATGCTATATTAGTATGGTTTAACATAGCCTTAAATGTATTTAGATGAATATTTGGTGGAGCTACTATTGCTAAGCACTCTTTACTCAAATCTGAATCTATGATGTCACTTAGAAGATCCTTACCTGAATCTATGTTTAGATTCATTTTCCAATTTCCAGCTATTATTTTTTGTCTCATGCTTTTTGTGTTTTATTTTCCCAAAATCTATGTTGTTCTGATAATTCAAATACGTTTGTTAGTAGATCCTTTTCAATTTCGTCAAGTTCTATGTTTCTTCTAAGCATAACTATCCTCGAAGTTTCTAGTACTTTAGGAAGTGCATAAGTGGTAAAACCTGAAGCCCCACCCCACGTAAATGATGGGATAAAGTTACGCGGGAAGCCCGTACCAAAGATATTTGCAGACACACCTACTACAGTCCCAGTATTGAACATAGTGTTTATACCACATTTACTATGATCTCCCATTATAAGACCGCAAAACTGTAATCCGGAGTTTATAAATCTACTCTTATCATAGTTCCATAATTTCACTGGTGTATAATTATTTTTGAGGTTTGAACTATTTGTATCTGCACCTAGGTTACACCATTCTCCTATCACACTGTTTCCTAAAAACCCATCGTGTCCTTTGTTGCTGTTTCCGTAAAATACGCTATTACTTACCTCTCCACCTATCTTACACTGTGGACCTATAGTGGTATCTCCATATATTTTGGCACCCATTTTTATAGTAGCTCCTTCTCCAAGAGAAAATGGACCTCTAATAAGGCTACCCTCCATAATAGTGGCATTTTTGCCAATGTACACAGGTCCTTCTTTAGTATTGATCACCGCTGCTTCTATAGTAGCTCCTTCCTCTATAAAGAGTTGATCACCTATTAAAGTATTTGTTTTTGAAAGTGCTGCGGATTCTCTACCAGCTGTTAATAGCTCAAAATCTTTTCTAATTTCTTGACCATTAAGAGAGAAGAGGTCATAGCTGTATGACACTGTGGATACCTGGATTTCACTTGGAGTGAGTGGAAGGGCATAATTTAATAAATCATTTATGTTTTCTAATGGAGCATCACATCTGAAGGCTACAAGGCATCCCTCATAGACTAGTTTCTGTCCATCTTGTAGATTTACTATTGTTTCAAGAAGTGACTTGTCTGCTAGCAATCTACCATTCATATAGTAGTTACTATCCGCATAATGAGCGGGGTACTTAGGTGCTAAGTACTCTTCTGTGAGGTAGGATACTGAGCAGGAACAAAGTTGTTCCCATTTTTCAGCTAAGGTAAGTATACCCACACGTAGATTTCCGCACGGTCTGGTGTACACCATAGGAAGAAGATTACTTCTTCCTTCGTCATCAAATAGAATTATATTCATAAAAAAAAGGCTCTCCAAATATAGAGAGCCTTTCGTATTTTTAATGATTTAAAAATTATTTCTTTTTTGCGTAACGCTTATTGAATTTATCAATACGTCCTGCTGTATCCACAAAGTTCATCTTACCTGTGTAAAACGGATGTGATGCACTAGAAATTTCTAGCTTGTACACGGGGTACTCATTCCCATCTTCGTGAGTAATAGTTTCTTTAGTCTCTACACAAGATTTAGTTAAAAACTGGAATCCGTTAGACATGTCCTTGAATACTACTAAGCGATAGCTTTCTGGATGTATTTCGTTCTTCATTTTGTAAAATTCTTTTATTCGTTATATGTTCAGCTCGTCTGTGATTTCTCAACTTTCACAAGCTTTTCCTTTTAAATAACTGCAAATTTAACATAATTTGCAATCTATTCAAGTGCAAATCAATTTAAAAAATACAATAAAGTGTAGTCTTTATACGCTGCTCTTACTGTCTCCAATTTGGATGTGCAGAGTATTGCTCTTTTTGATGGCAGATCAGCTGTTTGTATCTGACCCACTAAACTACTGGTACTATGCGATAAGATTTGACTTAAAAACAATAGCTATTTGGTATTCTCCTTTATATCTTCTAATAGGTGTAGGTCTGTGGCTTAGGCTAAAGTGGTGGTCTTTAGTATGTAAATTTTTTTTTATAGTACTGTATGCTTTACTGCTTGTGTTCGGGGTTATTGCAGTATTTTATTATCCTATCAGCAAGAGTATCGTAGGTATAGAGCTCTTCCAGATGTTAGGTGGTCAAGACGTTACAATACTATCTTCCTATTTATTTGACTATTGGTATGCTTTTATATTTGCGTTGCTGAGTTTGTATGCAGCGTCAGTTGTGTATGCTAAATTGAGTTTCGTGGTCACTAAAAAGCAATCAGTAGTGTCTTCTTTAGTCAGTTTGTGCCTCATTGTATTCTTGGCTCGAGGAGGTATTGCTTTAAAACCTCTTAATATTTTGGACGGTTACGCACATTTAGAAAGTAATGAGGTGGTTACTGCCATTACACCTGCATATGTTCTTTTAGAATCATACGGTAAAAGTACACTTGAGTATACGCCATATTTTAGCGAAGAGGAATTACAGGTAAGCTTAGCTGACGATATTCAGGTATTCAGTGGACGTGAAGGTCAGTCGCCTAACATTTGTGTGATATTACTGGAAAGCTTTGGAGCGGAGTACACTAAAATAAATAGATCTGGCAGACCGAGTTATACTCCTTTTCTGGATAGTCTGATGGATGTATCGGTTAATTTCACTAATGCCTATGCCAATGGACTGAGAAGTATGGATGCGGTAGCTTCTGTATATGGTGGAGTACCTTCTCTTATGAAGCAGCCACTTATTGGATCGTTATATAGCACAATAGAATTGGCTGCATTACCTACTAAGCTAGAGGAGCAAGGGTACTATTCTAGCTTCTACCACGCTGCAGATGAATTGTCTATGGGTTTTAAACCTTTTTTGCTGTCCCAAGGCTTAGATAAATATCAAGGTAAGCAGCAGTATCCAAATCAAGAGGATTTTGATGGGACATGGGGGATATTTGACCTGCCCTATTTGCAGTATGTGTCTGGGAAACTATCAGAGCAGAATCAGCCTTGGGTCTCGGGGATTTTCACTTTAAGTAGTCATCATCCATACAAAATACCAGAGGAGTATAAAAACCTGCCCAAAGGTACCTCGGAGATACATCAGTCTGTAGGCTATACTGATGAGGCTTTGCGTCAGTTTTTTCAATCTGCTAAGAGCAAGAATTGGTTTGCCAATACCGTATTTATCATCACAGCAGACCATACTTCTATAAATCAGACTAAACCTCACGCTACTTATAGGGGAAAATATACTGTTCCTCTGATCATATACGCACCGAGTAGGTATGAGGCTCGGGTAGATATAACTGTAGCCCAGCACCTGGATATCCACGCCACCGTATTACAAATAGCGGGGAAGAAAGAATTTAAATCCTTGGGTAGAAGCCTATTGGAACAAAATAGGCGATACAGCATTCAGTATGATGGTACTGTCTATGTATGCACTTCTGATTCACTTACCCTACAGTGGAATGGTGTTGCTAAGCCAAAGCTATTCGCTTATAGAACAGATCCCGCTCATACCACGAATATTGCGTCTATGAAACCAGAAGCCACAGTTATGATGCTAGATACACTCAAGATGTATATCCAAAAGTATCACTATCGCTTGTTAAACAACGATTTTAAATAGCACGCATAAAAGGTAGTACGATAATCGGTATTCGTTACCTTTGCCGCTATGCAAAAACCATCTAACGCACAAGGCACGAGGGACTTCGGTCCTGAGGTGATGCGTAAACGTGATTTTATTCTTCAGAGTATTCGCCGTGTGTTTATTAAATATGGTTTTGAGCCTATAGAAACTCCTGCACTCGAAAATTTAGGCACCCTAGAAGGGAAGTACGGTGAAGAAGGTGATAAACTACTTTATAAGATCAGAAGTAATCAAGATTTACGCAGTCGCATCACAGATGAGGAGGATTTAGAAAAATACGATGACTTATTTAATAAAAGTAAAGAATTTCAATGGCTGCCTTCTAAATCAAAACTTGGTTTACGGTATGATTTGACGATCCCTTTTGCTCGCTTCGTCGTACAACATCGGAATGATATAACTTTCCCATTTAGAAGATATCAAATACAGCAGGTATGGAGAGGAGATAGACCAGCTAAAGGAAGATATAGGGAGTTTACCCAATGTGATGCAGACTGTATAGGAAGTAAATCATTGCTCCATGAGGCTGACCTGATTCAGATATATAATGAGGCGTTTACTGCTATAGGTCTTACTAACGCTGTAGTGAAAATAAATCACCGCAAGTTTCTAGAAGCTTTAGTGGATGAGCTCAAACTCGATTTTCCAGTAGGAAGATTTACTTCTACCCTAGACAAGTTAGACAAAATAGGGGAAGAAGGAGTTATGAAAGAGCTAGTAGGCTATGGTGTAGATGAGGCTAAATGTAAACAGCTCTTTACCATCATAGGTAATGCTGAACTCACAGTAGAAAATCTTCACACCTTTGCTAAAGCATTCAATAACAATGCAATAGCTCAGGAAGCCATAGATGACCTAGAAGCAGTACTTCGCTACTTAGGAGAGAGCAAACTTAATATACGCATAGAGCTAGATCTCAGCTTAGCTAGAGGCTTAGATTATTACACAGGTTGTATTTTTGAAGCGATAGTTCCAGACAGTGGCATGGGGAGTATCTCTGGTGGAGGTAGATATGATAATCTTACAGGTGTATTTGGGCTCAAAGATGTATCTGGAGTAGGAATAAGTTTCGGGATAGACCGTATCTACGAAATACTGGAAGCAGAAAGCTTGTGGCCAGAAAATCTGCATATAAATGCGACGGTGCTTATTTGTCATTTTGATGAAGCCTGTCAGCTTTACGGAGTAGGAGTAGCCGCAGAATTAAGGGCAGCTGGTTTACAAAGTGTAGTGTATTCAGAGAATAAAAGAATTAGTAAGCAATTTGACTACGCTAGTAAAATAGGTGTTCGCCACGTGATAGTAATTGGCGAAAGTGAGATGGAGTCGGGGGCATTGACCTTAAAAGACCTAACCTTAGGAGAACAAGAAAATCTATCCATACAAGAAATAATAACGAAACTAGCAGAGTGAAAAGATTCAAATTTAAAGACCACATAGTTTTCGAAAATGATAACTATATGGCAATATGTAAACCTGCAGGTATCAGTAGCTTGCACGAGCGGATAGGTAATGCTAACTCTGTGATAGAGCAAGCGAAGCTGCATGATGAGAATCTTCAGCTTTGTCATAGATTGGATAAAGAAACGAGTGGAGTTCTGCTGCTTAGTAAGCATTCGAAAGCGTATAGCCACGCTGCAGTCTCCTTTGAGAAAAGACGGGTAGCAAAGACCTACCACGCAGTTTCTGATGGGATACATAGCTTTGATAAATTTGAAGTAAATCTGCCACTTATCACTACCAGAAGTGGACGAAGTGCGGTTAATAAACAGAAAGGTAAACCGTGTACTACCCTGTTTTCTACTCTAGAAAACTATAGACACTTTACCTTAATAGAGTGTAATCCTATCACTGGTCGTCAGCATCAGATACGTATCCATCTAGCATCTCAGTCTGCACCTATAGCTGCAGATACTATCTACGGAGGGAAGCAGCCTTACCTATCTAAACTGAAAAAGAACTTTACGCTTAACCGTACTGAGGAGGAGCGACCTATGATAGCTCGGTTTGCCTTGCACGCACATACCTTAGAATTCAAAGATATGGATGGTGAAACGCTAAAAATAACTGCAGATTATCCCAAGGATATTGCTGTTTTCCTGAAGCAACTTCGTAAGTTCAATACCTAACTTATCGTTTTTTTGACTAATATTTGTATACCTACACGTAGACAAATGAGTAAACTATTCTATAAATCTCTATTATTTTCACTGGTTATCGGCACTTTTTTCTCGGCTACAGCCCAAGAGAATAAAGGAAAGTTAGTCCGCAAGGATGTAGCTAAACTTACTGCCAAGGTGATAGCAAACGCTGACTCTGAAAGACAGAAAGTGGTCGCTATACACAAGTAGATTACCCATAACATAGCGTATGATTTCAAAAAATTTAGTGGACGTAACTATGATCGGACTGGGACGAAGTCCATTTTAAGAAAACGCAAAGCAATATGTTTAGGGTATACAGATCTATTCAATGAAATGTGTGCCTATGCTGATCTAGTGAGTACGATGGTGCCTGGATATGTCAAAACATTAGAAAAAGATGCGTGTGACACATTTTACTTGGATGAGCATGCTTGGAATGCTGTGAGAGTGGATGGTGACTGGTATCTCATAGACAATACGTGGGATGCAGGATATGTGGAATGGTATAAACCTGATTTTCTGACCAAAATGGCTAAACCGTTTAAGAAGTGGGATAGGCAGACATATAAGTATGATCCTAAATTCGTTTTTAAGCCACACGATACTTATTTCTTAAAATCTGGAGCGTATTTTAGCACAGATCACCTAGCCAGTATCCCTATGTGGCAACTCAGAAATGAGCCCATCAGCATAGAAGAATTTAGAATAGACAGTACTTTCTACTACCTCAAAACTAAAGCAGACACCAAACCCGAAGAGGTGAATGATGCTGATTTACTGAAGTATGTAGGTATGAATGACTATGAAAAGGTGATGTATCAAGGTCCGCTGACCTACGATTTCAATAGATTCAATACATATACGTACGCAGGCAGCTATTTTTATAAAGCCCAAAAGAGATATCTAGAGGCTAAGGAAGATGAGTCTAATACTGCTCGTGAGTATCAGACTGCAGCTGAAGATGCTCAAATAGCCAAGAAAGCAGCAGAAGAAAACCTCGGGTTACTCGCTCAGGAATTTGCCTCTAATGTGAGAAATAATGCAGCTAAGGCCGAAATACAAGAAGAATATAATGATAGGTACGAAGATGCGATAAAAAGAGATGCTAGGAGATATACCAGTGCCTCCCGCAAGCTGGAAGGGCTAGACAAAAAGAATAAGCGAAATCTAGAGATGAAAGAAGAGAGGACAGATAGAGTCCTAGAAGAAAAAAGCTTTCGTGATGCTGAGTTTAAACACCGATATGATGACATACAAGATTCTATAGACTTAGATAGTATCACTGATAAACTGGTAGCAGACTTTAGACTCAGTCACGATACGTTAGAAGACTTATTTATAGACTGGGATTCTCAGAAGGATATCTTTCTTATTCAGATCATAAATGAGATAGACTATGTGAAGGAAGTAGGTGGCCATTTCTCTACGCTCATAGCGTACAGAAGAGTAGGTTTTGATGATTATGACTACCCTATACAGACACTGAAGGCGGAGTTTAATCCTACCTCGGGCTCCTTATATATGGATAGTGTGACCGTGATAGATAGCATAAAGAGCTATCACTCTGCGTCCATCAGTCGTATGAAGGCATTTCACAAAGAATATGCGGCAGTGAATAAATCATTTAAACAGCTGAAGAAGATGAGTAGCGAGCGGAGTGATCTGGACAGCCGGTGGGTAGAGGTGACGAATGAGTATATAGAGCTGATAAATAGAGCGGGAGAGTGGTATGAAGATTTTGATGATGATCTAGATATCACTGCTAGAAGGTATAAGAAACTAAGCTCTTATGGTGAGACCGTACTTAAGCTAATAGCGAAAGAGATGGAGTATGAGTCTCCTAAAGATGAGATCAAAACAAACTATAAAGGACTCGTAAAAGCAAATAAACATCTCCTTAAAATCATAGGGAAAACGGAGCGAGGATGTCAAAAGGAAATCACTAAGCTAGAGAATTAATCGCAGAATATCTGCGAATTGCTTACCTTGCCACCAATGAAAAATTCACTGAGCATACTATTGCTCATTATCGTACAAGGAGCTTATGCACAGACTACTATAGAAGACGTAGCAGAGTGTATGGGTAAGCATAAGTATAAAAAAGTGCATAGAAATTTTGACGAGACCATGCGTGAAGGTCTGAGTCTAGAAAAGCTCCAAGAGGTATGGGAAGGAATAGAAGCCAGTGGGGGAAAACTAGTATCTGTAGAAAATATCATAGAAAAATCCTTAGACGGAGGAGTACGGCAGTCAGCTATCTTAAATTTTGAAAGAACAGCAGTGAAACTGCTGCTGTCTGAGAATGAAGATGAAAAACTCAGTGGACTGTTTATTACTTTACTAGGATATGCTCCACCTAAGTATGGTCAGGGACTAGCCACTGGCAAACGTAGGATTATGATAAAAAGTGGAGAGTATGCTCTCCCCGGAGAATTGATGATTCCTGTAAATTGTAATACATGTCCTGTAGTGATCCTAGTGCACGGCAGTGGACCAAATGATAAAGATGAAACTGTAGGTGCCAGCAAAGTCTTCTATGACTTAGCCCTAGGACTGGCTAGCAAGGGTATAGCTACCTTCAGGTATGATAAGCGAAGTAATATATATCCTGAAACGATAGCAAATCAATTTGATTTATACGATGAGACCATAGATGACGCCATAGCTGCATTTTACACCATAAAGCAGGATACTTCCTTGGATTTTGGTAAGCATATGATGCTGGGTCACAGTCTGGGTGCTTATGCTATGCCGCTTATAGCAGATAGTCTGGGAGGTGATTTAGACGGAGCAGTGCTCTTTTCTGCTAATGCCCGCAGACTGGAAGACCTCATAGATTATCAGATGAAGTACCTCACGGAGTACGATGATCTCATCACAGATGATGAGGAGCAGGTTATTATAGAAAATACAGCACGTGCTCAGAATATACGAGACGGCAACTATACTAAAGAAACCACGGCAGAAGACCTTCTAGCGTATTGGCCAGGTACTTTTTGGGATGGGATAAAAGACTATAATCCCGTAAGTACACTCCAGCAAAATACGGCCACACCTTTCTTTATCATGCAAGGGGAAAAGGACTATCAGATTACTATGGTAGACTTTGGGATATGGAGAAGCAAAGTGGGAATGATGCCCAATGTGAAGCTACTGAGCTTTCCGGGACTTACACATCTATTTACTCCTACAGAAGCCGAGCGTCCGAGCCCACAGGACTACTTCTTGCCCAATAATGTAGATGAACAAGTGATTTTAGAACTGGCAGACTGGGTAAAGTATTTATAAACCTTAGTTTTTTAAGTCCTCTATCATATGGTCTTTTTCTGCCAGTAGACGCTCATAGAGTTGGCGTTCTTTTTCAAAATTTTCATTTATAAATGCATATACATTTCCAGTATTGGAGGAACTATCTGTGAAATTAGCATTGAACACTTTGGCGTCGCTAAATCCCACTATTTGCTTTGGAGTGACCTCTAGTATGTCTGCTATTTTTTGGAGTCTTTCTATGGTAATTTTTGTCTCATCACCTTTCAAGTTATGAATAGCAGTCTGAGACACGCCTAATTTATTAGCTAGGTACTCTTGTGAGAACACTTTTAGATCTCTTATTTTCCTGATATTCTGTCCTACTTTCACCTTACGAAGTTGTGAAATATAAGTAATTCGGGTTATATATTTTACGGAATTATCTGACAGTAAATGGGTGTTCAATTAATCTTAAAAATTGTAAAAAATTTATTTAGCTATCACAATGGTTATAGCAGTTATTCTGTTCAAGCTCAAGTTGTTCCTTGCCCACCTAATGCTTGTTATACGTGGCAAATAGTAAACAATACCGATATGGAGCTTACATTGGATACGGAATATTTTGGGGAGCCTAAGTGTTCTTCTCTGAATGGGGAATTTATTTCACCTGTAGATTGATCTCAATCTACAGGTCCTTACTCCCCAATACAACGAAAAGTTGGTTGTGATCCATGTGTTTCCTATTGCAGTGGTGATGGGCCGGCGAATTGTCTTGAATGTCGCTGTGGAACTCATATGAGAGTTAGACGTCTTGATGGTTCTATGGGGCATGAGAGATGGGCCTATGAAGGTCCAAATTATACAGGTGTTCCCTATCCAATCCCTCCTACATATGGAGCTGCTTTTAGGGACGGTTTAGGACAAGATGTATATGTCCATTTTGATACAGCAACGAATATAATGACATTTAATAATACTCCTTAATCAATAGTTATTAGGGTTTTGAAAGCGGTTTAATGCAATATTGAATCGCTTTTTGTAATTAAACATTAACTTTGAAAAACATGCTTCGATATGCTCTTATATTATTGCTTTCTGTAAAAGTGCTTTCAGCCGAGGCACAGTATGAGCAGCACAGGTGGTATTTTGGGGTGGAAGCAGGACTTGACTTTAGGTATGATCCCCCGAGGATGCTCTCGGACGGTAAGACCAGTGCACAAGAGGGAACGGCTACTCGATGCGACTCACTCGGGAATTTATTATTCTATACGGATGGTATTTCTGTATGGGACAAAAATCATGAGGTAATGAGCACTGTAGCAGGTCTGTCAGGGAATAGGAAGAGTAATCAGTCTGTAACTATAGTAAAAAAACCAGGCAGTTCTTCAGTCTATTATATATTCAGATCTTGGTATGCTATTCACTACTCCATAGTGGACATGGCCTTAAATGGTGGGCTCGGTGCCGTCACCCAAAAGAATGTAAAAATAAGCGATGGGTGGAAAGAAATAGGACATGTGATAAAAGATAACACTACAGATAACTTTTGGATAGTCTATAATGATCGTGGTACTGGAAATGTCTATTCGCATAGACTGGATGAAAATGGTCTTAATATGGTAGCTGTAAGAAGTTATTTAGTTGGCAGCCAAAATCATAACTTAGAGTTTTTGGCAGCAGGGGACATGGCTATTATGGCGGGAAGTGAACTTAAAGATTTGGTCTATCTAGGCTATATGAATTTCTATTCTTTTGACAAAAAGACTGGGAAGTTGGCTTTTTTCAAAAAATCAGTAAATTTTAAATATATAGCAAACTATTGTGCTTCTCCAGATGGGAAATACTTGTATGTAAAAGGAGGTGGTGAGATAGCAGCATATGATTTAGGACAAATAGACTTAGACTCATTATTTTTAGACGTTTATAGTTATACTGTGCTGGATTCTTTTCTTGGAGCTAATATAAGGAAAGGGCCTGATGGGAAGATCTACATATCTGATGTTACTAAAAAAGAGTCACTATCTTGGATAAGATATCCAAACAAAAAAGGGAAGGCATGTTTGTTTGAGAAAGAGTCTATCAGCTTAGGAGGTGGACGTGTTATCCATGGGTTGCCTCATGATTTTTATTTTAATTCGCCAAGAATAAGCGACCTACAAGTTGCAAAAACTTGTACTCAGGATAGTACAATATTAGGGATAGAGGTTTTTGTTCCGTTTGATAGTGTTGAGTGGGATTTTGGCAATGGGACTACTCTGGTTTCTAGAAGTAATCAAGTGAAACATCGCTACGCAGAGCCGGGCACCTATTGTGTGAAAGCTAATGTTAAACTACCTGCCGGAAACATACGAACTGAAGATTCGGTAACCATTTACAAATCACCTAACCTCCATATAGGTAGTGATACACTTCTTTGTACAAAAGAGAATAGTCTAAAATTAAATATACCTTCTTATGACAGTATGCTTTGGAGTACAGGTAGTCTGGATAGTTTTATTGAAATAACGAACTCGGGTAGTTATTCAGTCACTGCCATAGAAAATGAATGTTCTAGTACAGATTCTATAAATGTTTACATGATAGATTGTGAGGTTAGTTATGCCGGATTATGTCAGGGAGATACCACTTTTTGCCAATATAGTATTGATGCGGATTCTGCTTTGCACCGCTTTGAAAAAGGCAGTGGAGATGAAAGTAATAAGAATTTTTATGCTTATGATTTTGAAGGTACATTTTATCCTCAGTGTACATTATTTAAAAACGGACTATCTAAGGTTGTTTCCGATACGTTGACCATTTATAATAGACCTAAAGCTTATTTAGGGCAGGATACTGTAGTTTGTAATCCGATTTATTTAAAAAATTTAGTAAGGTCAATGGATGTGGTTCAGACAACATGGAACCATAGTTTTATCGGTGATAGTTTGAAGGTACTAGAAAGAGGGCTTTTTACGGTATCGGTAAGTTATCACGGTTGTTTAGCTGAGGATTCTCTTGTCGTCAGTTTAGAGCATTGTAATTGCACATTATTTATTCCTAATGCATTTACCCCAAATGGTAATTATTTGAATGAAGTATTTAAGCCAATCTCTGACTGTGATATTGAATATTCAATGGAAATTTACAATCGCTGGGGTGAGAAAATATTTCAGACAGAAGCGTCTGAAGCTTGGAATACAAATGGCTTCCAAGATGGAATATATCTATGGCAGATGAAAGTGAAATTTGAAAACAATACGATTGAACGTCGCTATGGTACTGTTAGGGTTCTTCGCTAGCTTTTCTCTTCCTTCACTGTCCACATCTTTGCATTTTTCACTTTAGTCTTCATAAGAGCGTGCTCTAGCACCTCACTCATGTGGTCTACGAAGTGGAATTTTAGATCTGAGATATAGCTTGGCTTGATATCATCTATATCTTTCTTATTGGCCTTACACATGATTATCTCCTTGATACCTGCACGCTTAGCAGCGAGTATCTTTTCTTTGATACCACCTACTGGGAGTACTTTTCCTCTAAGCGTAATCTCACCGGTCATAGCGAGTCTATTTTTGACTTTACGTTGGGTGATGAGTGAAGTAATAGCTGTTAGTATAGTGATACCTGCACTAGGTCCATCTTTAGGTATGCCACCTGCGGGGAAGTGGATATGTAGATCATACTGATCAAAGATGAGAGGGTCTATACCGTAGTCTTCTGCATTGGCCTTGAGCCATGTAGTGGCATTGATAGCACTTTCTTTCATCACATCTCCCAGTTGGCCTGTGAGCGTTACTTTGCCTTTGCCTCTAGTGAGTGAACTTTCTACGAAAAGAATATCTCCACCTACACTAGTCCAAGCTAGTCCGGTGACTACACCGGCTACTTCGTTAGTTTCATAGAGGTCTTTTTCTATTTTGTCTTTGCCCAGTATTAATTCTATCTGAGCAGCAGTGATGGTAGGAGTGGGTTCGTTACCATATACGATCTCTTTGGCTTGCCATCTGCAGATCTTAGCCAGTCGCTTATCCAGAGTACGCACGCCACTTTCACGTGTATATTGGTCTACTACCATTTCTATGGTTTTGTCCGCCATTTTCACTTGGCTCGCTTTCAGACCATGTTCTCTTTTCTGCTTTGGAAGTAGGTGCTTCTTGGCGATACCTATTTTTTCTTCTACGGTATATCCTGTGATATCTATGATCTCCATACGGTCACGCAGTGCAGGCTGTATGGTGTCTAGTCTGTTAGCAGTAGCTACGAAGAGTACTTTGCTTAGGTCATAATCCAGCTCTACATAGTTATCGTGAAAAGTACTGTTTTGCTCAGGATCTAGGATCTCTAGTAGGGCAGAGGATGGATCACCTCTGTGGTCATTGCCTATCTTATCTATCTCATCCAGTACAAAGATTGGATTACTTTTTCCTGCTTTTTTTAGGCTTTGGATGATACGCCCTGGCATAGCACCTATATAGGTTTTACGGTGACCACGGAGTTCGCTTTCGTCATGCAGTCCACCCAGACTCATACGCACATATTCTCTACCCATAGCCTTAGCTATAGACTTTCCCAGAGAGGTTTTACCCACTCCTGGAGGGCCATATAGGCAGAGTATTGGTGATTTCATATCACCTTTTAGTTTGAGTACGGCTAGATATTCCAGTATGCGTTCTTTTACTTTTTCTAGTCCGAAGTGATCTGCGTCTAAGACTTTTCTTGCTCTTTTCAGATCGAAGTTGTCTTTGCTCAGGTCATCCCAAGGCAGCTCTAGTAATAACTCTGCATAGTTTAAACTTACAGAGTAATCAGGAGTAGCTGGATTCATACGCATCAGTCGGTCTAGCTCTTTAGTGAAGGCTTTACCTACTTTACCGTTCCATTTTTTCTTTACTCCTCTAGCTCTTAGGCTTTCTATTTCCTTATCAGGAGAGTCGTGTCCTAGCTCTTCTTGTATAGCACGGATCTGTTGCTGTAGGAAATACTCTTTCTGTTGCTGATCTAGGTCTACCTTTACTTTGCTCTGTATTTTATTTTTGAGCTCCAGCATTTGTAGTTCTTTATCTAAGTAGGTCAGCACACGAGTTGCTTTCTTCTTAAATATGGATAACTCCAGGATCTCTTGCTTCTCGTCTACACTTACGTTTAGATTAGAGGAGATAAAATTCACCAAGAAGTTTGGTGAATTAATATTTTTCAGAGCAAAATTAGCTTCAGAAGGGATGTTTGGAGAAATCTCTACTATTTGAGAGGCAAGGTCTCTTATGCTACTTACAGTAGCACTCGTTTCTTTTCCTTTGGCAGCTTTACTGTCAGTGGTAGCTGTTATGTTACCTCTAAAATAAGGCTCTTCTTGAGTTATTTCATCCAGTTTAAACTTTCGCTTACCTTGTATAATTACGGTGATATTGCCATCGGGCATTTTCAGCAACTTTAGAATGTGGGCGAGTGTGCCCACTGGATAAAGGTCTTTAGCGGTAGGATCTTCTATACTCTGATCTTTTTGAGCTACTACGCCTATGATTTTATCTCCTTTATAAGCTTCTTGTATCAGTTTTATGGATTTATCTCTGCCTACAGTCACTGGGAATACTACTCCTGGGAAAAGTACAGTATTGCGAAGTGGTAATATTGGCAGATTATCTGGATACGTACCGGTATTGTCATCTTCGAAATCACTGTCCGCTATCACAGAAATGATCTCTGACCCATCTTCATCTCCTATGAAGTCGCCTCCCAGTATTATTTTATTATCAAATGTCATATTGTCAAAATGTCACCACAGCTTGTTTAGTTTACCGTGGCACCCTATAAATGCAAAGGATATGCCACACATTATTGGGTCAAATAGTGACGTGGTAAAGGGCAAAACTTGAGTTAAGTTAACAATTATATTTATTATGATTAAATAGAATTGTATGTTTGCATATATAAACTAAATCAAATGAAGAATATCAAATTATTATCACTTTTCGCTCTAGTAACATTTGGAGCATTATTTATCTCGAGTTGTGGAACCACTGATGATGACGACACTCCAGCTCCAAAACCAGTTCTAAACTTTTTAGGTGGAAGTGAGTTTATCGATGAGGATATTTCTAAGACCTCTGATCAGCCTTTTAAAATTGCAATAACGGCGAACCACACGAGTAATATCAAGACTTTGACTGTTACTCAGTCTATAGACGGTGGAGCTGAAATACCACTTTTAGATTCTTCTTTGAGTGAAAAAATAATAGCGGAATATATTTACAACGGTACTACAGCACTGACTGCTGGTACTGAAACGTATACATTTACAGTAGCGGACAAAGACGGGAACTCTACCTCTAAGTCTATTGTTATCACTAACTTAGGTGATCCTGGGTTAAATCTAGATGTTTTGGAAACTGATAATAATGGTGCTACATTTAAAGTGTATAATTTTCAGGGAGCTTTAGCGGGTGCATATGGAATTACTGTAGGTGGAAGTCTGCGTTCTAACGAATCAAACGATGATAAAGATATACAAGATTCTACTGGACTTTCTGAAACGAGTAATTGGCCAGCAAGATGGACTTCTAGAAACGGTACTACATTTAAAAAAGTGAGTGCTTCATCTTGGTCGTCTGTTACCAATGATTCAGAAATAGCAGCAGCTTGGGCTGCGGGTGGAACTCCAACTACTTTTGTAAGTGTTACAAATGGAGATGTTTATCTTCTTAACCTTAAGAGTGCAGGTAAATATGCTTTGGTAGAAATAACGGATGTAGTTTCTACGGCGGGTGCTGACAATAACGATTATGTGCAGTTTAGATACAAAAAGCAGCAATAATCGGTAACTTGTTTACTAATAATATTACAAAAGGGTCGATGCTTAGCATCGACCCTTTTATTTTGCACAATACAATTAAAAAAGTAGAATGAAGACAATAGGAGTGTATACAAGTGGAGGTGATGCTCCAGGTATGAATGCTGCAGTAAGAGCAGTAGTGCGTACTGCCATATATCATGGTCTTACGGTAAAAGGGATAAAGCGTGGCTATGAAGGAATGATACATGGTGAAATCATAAACTTAGATAGACAGTCTGTGGCTAATATCATACAGCGTGGAGGTACATTTCTGAAGACCGCCCGTAGTGGAGATTTTATGACACCAGAGGGCAGAAAGAAAGCGTACCATAACCTAAAAAAGCATGATATAGATGCATTAATATGTATTGGTGGCAATGGGTCTTATGCTGGAGCAAAAGTGCTAAACGAAGAGTTCGGGATTCCTTGTATTGGTTTGCCTGGGACTATAGATAATGATTTATACGGTACAGATTATACCATAGGATATGATACGGCTATCAATACGGCACTAGACTCTATAGATAGGATACGAGACACTGCCCACAGTCACGAGCGAGTATTTATAGTGGAGGTAATGGGCAGAGATAGTGGTTTCATAGCGTTAGACGTAGCTATAGCAGGTGGAGCAGAAGGTGCTCTCATACCAGAAGATCAAGGAGACTGGGATAAGGTATTAAAGCATTTCAATAGACCGGGTAAAAGAAAGAAGTCATTTAGCATCATCATAGTAGCGGAAGGCGATGAACAAGGAGGAGCATTAGTGCTCGAGAAGAAGCTTAAAGAACTTTATCCTGATTTAAAGATACGAAGTACTATACTCGGCCATGTGCAGCGTGGAGGTAGTCCAAGTGCTCGAGATAGAATATTAGCATCTAGATTGGGTTCTGAAGCGGTAAAAGCATTGCTAGACGGCAAAAAATCTGTAACCGTAGGTATAGTTAGTGACAAGGTTACGTATACTCCATTTGAGCTAGCTATCAATGGTAAGAAATCTGTGGATCCAGCTTTGATAGAGTTAGCAGAGGTCTTGGCTATATAGATTTATACCCAGAAGTGTAGGATGACCACTATGCTAAGTTACGGATGTAGAGTCACATGAAAAAGCCCGAATACGATAGCGTATTCGGGCTTTTTCATGTGACTTGGATAGAAGTTTAGAACTGCTATATCTGTCTCTATTGAGATGCTACACGTCTATACGTGCATACTTTGCATTGGCTTCTATAAACTCTCTACGAGGTGGTACTTCATCACCCATTAGCATAGAGAATACTCTATCTGCTTCCGCAGCATTGTCTAGAGTCACTAGTTTCAGCGTACGTCTCTCAGGATCCATAGTAGTTTCCCATAGCTGCTCAGCATTCATCTCACCTAGACCTTTATATCGCTGTTGTTTTACGCTATCTGGATTATCGCCTCCTAGATCACGTACTATGACGTCTCTTTCTGCATCACTCCAGCAGTAGATCACTTTAGCTCCTTTCTTTATTTGGTAGAGCGGTGGAGTGGCTATGTATAGATACCCTTGCTCTATGAGTGCTTTCATATATCTGAAGACCAGCGTCAGGATAAGCGTACGTATATGACTACCATCTACGTCTGCATCCGTCATTATCACTATCTTGTGATACCGAAGCTTAGTAGTATTGAGCTCACGAGCATCTTCTTCTGTACCGATGGTTACGCCTAGGGCGGTAAACATATTTTTGATTTCCTCATTATCGTAGATTCTGTGCTCTAATGCTTTTTCTACGTTTAAGATTTTACCACGAAGCGGGAGTATTGCTTGGTAGTTACGGTCTCTACCTTGCTTTGCTGTACCACCTGCAGAGTCACCCTCCACTAAGTATAATTCGCAGATAGTAGGATCTTTTTCTGAACAATCTGATAGTTTTCCTGGTAGACCAGCTCCACCCATAGGTGTCTTACGTTGCACCATCTCACGAGCCTTAGCAGCTGCGTGTCGAGCATGTGCCGCTAACATAACTTTCTGTACGATTAGCTTTGCTTCTGCAGGATTTTCTTCTAGGTAGTTGGTAAGCATTTCGCTCACTGCTTGACTTACGGCAGCAGATACTTCTCTATTTCCTAGCTTGGTCTTAGTCTGTCCTTCAAACTGCGGCTCAGCTACTTTTACAGAAATTATAGCAGTAAGTCCTTCACGGAAATCATCGCCTTGTATCTCAAATTTCATTTTAGAAAGCATGCCAGATTCCTCTGCATACTTCTTCAGTGTATGGGTAAGGCCACGTCTAAATCCGCTCAGGTGAGTTCCTCCTTCGTGGGTATTGATATTGTTTACATACGAGTGAAGATTTTCAGAATAAGAAGTATTGTAAATCATAGCTACCTCTACAGGTACGCCACTTTTCTCACCTTCCATAGCCATCACGTTATTCATTATAGCAGTACGAGTGCCATCCAGATAGCGTACGAACTCACTAAGACCTTCTGTGCTTTTGAAGTCTTCTCTGATGAAATTACCTTCTTCATCCTTATGACGCTTATCAGTGATGCTTATTTCTATTCCTTTATTCAGAAAAGAGAGTTCTCGCATTCTAAGCGATAAGGTATCGTAACTGAATTCTGTAGTTTCACCAAAGATCTCTGGGTCAGGTAAAAAGGTGACCATAGTACCTTGGTCATCAGATGGTCCTACTTCACGTACCTCATATTTTATTTTACCTTGAGAGTATTCTTGTTCCCACTCTTTTCCATCTTTATATACAGAAGCTTTGAGTTGGATAGATAGTGCATTTACACAGGATACACCTACACCGTGTAGGCCGCCTGATACTTTGTAGGAATCTTTGTCAAATTTACCACCAGCACCTATTTTAGTCATAACTACCTGTAGGGCAGATACACCTTCTTTCTTATGTATGGCTGTCGGGATTCCTCTTCCATTGTCTTTCACAGATACAGAGTTGTCCTCGTTTATCCAAAGATCTATGGTATCACAGTGACCAGCCATTGCTTCATCTATGGAGTTATCTACTACCTCATAAACTAAGTGATGTAATCCTCTCACGCCTACGTCTCCGATATACATGGAGGGACGTTTTCTTACGTGCTCCATGCCTTCTAAGGCTTGGATACTATCGGCATCGTAACTTTTGTTCTCTTCGCTCATTGTTTGGTTGAATTTAAAGCGTGAAAGTACGATTTTTAGGCGGTTTTAGAGCCGTCTGAGTCTGATGGATATATCCACAAACAATGCACAAGAAATTAAAAATAGAATGCTGATAATCAGCTAGTTGTGAGTGCTAATTTCGCCTCTTAGGTTTTGGGCTAATATTGCTCTTCTCTCTTGGAAGGGGTAGTTTCCTATAACCCACATTAGTTTGGTAAGTGCGGCCTCACTGGTGATGTCATATCCGTTTACTACAGCCGTACTTTGCAGTACATTACTCGCTGCGTATTGACCCAGTTCTATCTTGCCATTAGGACACTGCGTAGTAGCTAGTATTATGGTGTTGTGTCGCTCACATGTCGCTATCAGCTCATTCCATTGCGAGTTGCTAGGCAGATTTCCCGCCCCGAAAGTTTTAAGTACTACACCGCTTAGCTTATCACTATTCACTAGATCTAAAAGAGGCTTAGGGTTATATCCTGGGAACACAGTTACGTTCACTACGCTATCGCTAAATGCAGTTAGTAGCTTGAGCTCTGTTTCTCTATTGAGGATTAGCAGGTTCTCATTAATAGCTATGTTTTGCTCCATGTGAGCGAGATTGTCATAGTTTGGAGAGCTAAAACCCTCAAAGTCATTAGTACTCGTTTTTACAGATCTATTGCCCCTGAGTAGATCGTCATTGAAGCAGATGGATACTTCTGGTATGCGAGCTAAGTCAAAGCTCTTGTAACCAGCTATGTATATAGCATTACTAAGATTTACTATGCCATCTGTACGTGGATGAAAGATAGGGAGTTGAGCTCCTGTGAGAACCACTGGTTTTTGTAGGTTTTCAAAAATATAACTTAGAGCAGAGGCTGAATATGCGAGTGTATCTGTGCCGTGGAGTACGATAAAGCCGTCATGTGTATCGTAGTGGTCTGCTATACTAGTAGCTATTCGTTTCCATGTATCAGGAGTGATATCAGAAGAGTCTACAATCGGTTCCAATGTTTCAAAAGTGAAATCTATATTTGAAAAGTAATTGAAATACGTTTGATTTCTGATAGCCGGCATATACTCTATAATTTCCTGCCACGAACTTGGAATCAGCCCTTCTTCTGTACTTTTCATACCGAAAGTACCACCCGTATATAGGATGTAGACTTTACTTCTCATCTGAAGTCCCACGAGCGGCTAGGAGATAGAGCACACTCATTCTCACAGCGACTCCGTTTTCTACTTGATTTAAGATAATACTTTGGTCAGAGTCTGCTACCTCACTCGTTATTTCTACACCTCTATTGATAGGTCCTGGGTGCATCAGTACTATTTCTTTTTTAAGACTCTGTAGTAGAGGAAAAGTCACTCCATACTGAAGCGAGTATTCTCTTAGGCTTGGGAAGTATTTGTCTTCTTGACGCTCCAGTTGTATGCGTAGCATATTTGCAGCATCACACCACTCTAAGCTATCTCTTAGGTTATGACTAACTTCTACACCCAGACTACTTATATGCTTAGGCAGTAGGGTAGGAGGACCACATACGCGTACTTTTGCTCCTAGTTTTTGGAGGCAGTAGATATTGCTCAGTGCTACTCTAGAGTGAAGAATATCTCCTACTATTACTATTTTTTTATCTTTTAAGTCACCTATTTTTTCTTGCAGAGAATACGTATCAAGTAGTGCCTGTGTAGGATGCTCGTGTGTACCATCTCCCGCGTTTATTATAGTAGCATCTATGTGTCTGCTGAGAAACTGGTGTGCTCCAGGAGCTGGGTGTCTCATCACCACCATATCTACTTTCATTGCCAATATATTATTGACTGTATCTAGGAGTGTTTCTCCTTTTTTCACAGAGGAGCTACCACTAGAGAAGTTTACGGTATCTGCTGAGAGTCTTTTCTCTGCTAGTTCAAAGGATATTTTAGTTCGGGTGCTGTTTTCGAAAAATACATTTGCTATAGTGACGTCTCTGAGGCTAGGTACTTTTTTGATGGGGCGGTTTATCACCTCTTTGAAGTTCTTAGCGGTAGTTAGAATGAGTTGTATATCTGCAGTAGAGATATCCTTTATTCCGAGTAAGTGCTTGGTTGATAGTAGTGACATCGTTAATCTAACTTATCTGTGATTATCCATACTTTACAGTTATTATCTTCCCAGTCTACCTTCACATAGTCATCTATCCGAGAATCTATGTGTTCACCTACATAGTCTGGCTGTATGGGTACTTCTCTATTGTACTTTCTATTGATGAGGGTGACGAGCTCTATAGATGACGGGCGTCCGTAATCGTTTACTGCATCTAGTGCTGCACGGATGCTTCTGCCCGTGTATAGCACATCATCTATCAGAATAATTCGTTTGTCTTCTATTTGGAAGTCTATGTTTACTGCACTGGGCAGTAGGGGCTTATCTGTACGTCTGAAGTCATCCCTGTGGAATGTAGTATCTAGTTCACCGTATGTAACCTCTATATCAAATAGTTCTTTTATTCTAGCACGGATGGACTTACCAAATAGAATACCTCTTGGCTGAAGAGCCAAAAGAGCTGTATTGCTAAAATCTCCATGATTTTCTATAAGCTGGTGGGCTATTCTAGTAAGTATCAGATCTACTTGTTTGTATTCTAATATTATTCTTTTCATACTAGAGCTGAGTTGCTGCCATTTGCATTATTTCTTCGAATTCAAACTCCTGTACTGGTCCTACAGATAGTCTGCTGAGTTTTACAAGAGCCATATTAGCTAAGGTCTCATTTGCTTTTATCTGAGCAAGCGTAACTGGTTGTACGAGCGGTTTGATAGTTGCTACATCTACGGCTACCCATTTATCATCTTCAGTGGTAGGGTCTTGGTAGGCTTCTTTTATGACTCTAGTGAGTCCTACTATTTCCTTTCCTACATTACTATGGTAAAAGAAACAGATGTCACCTTCTCTCATAGCTCTGAGCTGTATGCGAGCAGCATAGCTGCGTACACCGTCCCAGTATGTGCTGCCATCAGCTACCATTTGGTCCCAGCTGTATTTGAATGGTTCAGATTTTATTAGCCAGTAGTTCATTGCCTTCAAAACAACAGATTTTTTTTCATTTTGTAGCTATTCTGCCTAAGAAACAATAGAGCAAAAAAAATCCCGACCGTATGGTCGGGATTTTTTATCGTATTATAAAAAATTATTTACTCAATACTTCTATAAGCTCTGCCTTCTTAAGAGTCGTGTATCCTGTGATACCTTTGTCTTTAGCTGCTGCTTTTAGTTGAGCTACAGTCATACTAGCTAAATCACTAGCTGGTGCATCTGCTGTTGGTTCTACTACTGCTTCTTCCTCTACTGCAGGTGCTACTACTTCGGCTTCCTTTTTTGGAGCAGCTTCTTTTTTAGGAGTTTCCTTTTTAGTGGCTGCCTTCTTTGAAGGAGAAGCTTCCATTTGAGCTTTCAGATTAGCTAGTACGTCTAATTCACCAAGGGTAGATCTCTCTGCTCCTTTGTTCATTTTCTCTACATACTTATTAGTATTGGCAGATTTACGTCTAGTGTCAGCTTGCTGCTCAGAGTTTTGAGCTCTTTCAGCTTCTTTCCATATATCAGTATGAGATACTAATATACGCTTAGCGTCTTTGTTAAACTCGATCACTCTTACAGCGATAGTCTCGTCCATCTTTAACTCGGTACCATCTTCTTTCTTCACGTGCTTCTTAGGAGCGAATCCTTCTACGCCGTAAGGAAGAGTAAGTATGATGCCTCTGTCATTTATTTCAGAAACTACACCTTCGTGCTCAGAACCTAGTGTGAATACAGTAGCGAAAGTATCCCAAGGATTTTCGTCTATCTGTTTGTGACCTAAGCTTAGTCTTCTGTTATCTCTATCTATTTCTAATACTACTATCTCTAGCTCTTCACCTTTCTTAGTGAATTCTGCTGGATGCTTTATTTTCTTAGACCAAGATAAATCAGAAACGTGTACTAGACCGTCTACACCTTCTTCTAGCTCTACGAATAATCCGTAGTTAGTAAGGTTTCTAACGATTCCAGTGTGCTTACTGTCCATTGGGTATTTCTCTTCGATTTTATCCCAAGGATCTGAACTAAGCTGCTTAAGACCTAGAGAAAGCTTATGCTCTTCTTTGTCTATATCCAGTATCACTGCTTCTACTTCGTCACCTACCTTGATAAAATCAGATGGGTTACGTAAGTGCTGAGACCATGACATTTCAGAAACGTGAATCAGACCTTCTACGCCTGGCTCTATCTCTACGAATGCACCGTAATCTGCTACAGTTACTACTTTACCGTTTACTTTTTCACCTTCTTGAAGCTCTTTCATACTATCCCATGGATGAGCAGTAAGCTGCTTCATACCTAGAGAAATACGTTTCTTTTCGTTATCAAACTCAAGAACCGCAACTTGTATTTTCTGATCAAGAGCTAATACATCCTCTGGGTGATTGATTCTACCCCAAGAGATATCTGTAATGTGAAGAAGACCGTCTAGACCACCTAGGTCTACGAATACACCAAATGAGGTCATATTCTTAACAGTACCTTCTAGTACTTGTCCTACTTCCATCTTAGAAATCATTTCAGCTTTTTGAGCCTCTATGTCATCCTCGATGAGTGCTTTGTGTGATATTACTACGTTTTTGTAAACCTCGTTGATTTTTACAACCTTGAATTCCATAGTTTTACCTACGTACTGATCGTAATCTCTAACTGGCTTCACGTCTATTTGAGATCCTGGAAGGAATGCGTCCATACCCATGATGTCCACTACGAGACCTCCTTTAGTACGAGACTGAATGTAACCTTTGACGATTTCACCTTTCTCCATGATAGATTGTATTCTCTCCCAAGCACCTTCTGCGATAGCTTTTTTACGAGATAATACTAACTGACCTAGAGCATTCTCCGTTTCGTCCACGTATACTTCTACTTCATCACCTACCTTCATGTCTGGAGTATCTCTAAATTCAGTAAGAGATACCAGTCCGTCAGATTTGAATCCGATGTCTAGTACTACGTTATCTTCACTGATGCTCACTACAGTACCCATCACAAGTGTCTTTTCATCTACTTGCTTGATAGTACCTGTGTATATGGCTTTCATCTCATCATTTTGAGAATCATCATATGCACCAAAACCAGCTTTGTCTTGTGACCAGTCGAATTCGTCTGGGTTATGTACTGGTGTTTCAGAAACAGTGTTTGTTGGTTCAGCAGATTCAGTAGCTTCTGCTGGAGCGTCGGTTGTTGCATTCACTGTGGCATCCTTGGCCTCAGTTGCATCATTCAAGATTGGATCTTGATTTTCGTTTGTGTTATTGTTCAATATTTCATGTCCTCCTTTGCGAAAAAATGACTGCAAAAGTACGAATTTATTTTACAAGAGCGTTGTGTCTACAACAAAATCTAGCAGTTAAGAACTAAATCCAACTGTTTTTGTTTCTGAACTGTGCTCAAAATAGCTTTTTCACCGATATATAAATACGATTTGCCAGACGGTCACCGGTTTCCTATGGATAAATATGACTTGCTTCCACAGCAGTTAGTATATGAAGGGAGCATTACGAAAGATAACTTTTTTAATCCCGAGCCACTCTCAGAGGAGCAGATATTGCTGACGCACACTCCTGAGTATGTGTATAAACTGAATAATAATCTGCTAGACCGCAAAGAGCAACGTGCCATCGGTTTTCCGATAAGACCTGAGCTGATTACCAGAGGAAAACATATAGCAAATGGTACACTGCAGTGTGCACATTATGCTATGCAGCACGGCGTGGCTATGAATATAGCTGGTGGTACACATCACGCGTATGCAGATAGGGGTGAGGGGTTCTGTATTTTCAATGATTTTGCAATCACAGCAAACATACTATTAGCAGAGAAAAAAGTAAAACAGATACTGATAGTAGACCTAGATGTACATCAAGGAAATGGCAATGCAAAGATTTTTGAGAATGATCCTCGTGTATTTACTTTCAGTATGCACGGTGCTAAAAACTATCCGCTTCGCAAAGAAAAAAGCGACCTGGACATAGGCGTAGATGACGGTATCATAGATGCCGATTACTTATCCTTGCTAAGATCACATCTTCCTAGATTGATAGAAAAAGTACAGCCAGACTTGATTCTTTATTTAGCAGGAGTAGACATACTAAGTACGGATAAACTGGGTAGGCTAGGCGTGACTCGCGAGGGATGTAAACAGCGAGATCAGTTTGTATTTAATGAAGCTAAAAGAAATAATATACCGGTAGCTGTAAGTATGGGTGGAGGCTACTCTGAGCAGATAAAGGATATCATAGAAGCACATGCCAATACTTTTAGAGTGGCACAAGAGATCTATTTTTAACCTCTGCGTCTTTCCAAGAGTACCATCATCATAAGACCTACCATTACTCGCTCATCATCGTCATTATCCATGTCTGTGAGTTTCGTGATTTCAAATTTTCGGCCAAAGAATGAAGCTTGCTTTTTTAGTCTTGCTACTTTTTCGCCGTCCAGATCCATCACTGCATAAGAAGGATTAAAAAAATACCCCGTCAATAATCCAATGATTGGAATTTCGCCCAATAGATTGTCCCATACCTTGACCCATCCATTTTCTTCTTCTATGGTAAATTGCTCTTTCTGGTGTTGGTCTATGAGCAGGTACTTTGCTTTCCAGAGAGAACGCCAGCCTTTTCTAGCTATTTTACCTAACTCAGAGCCATCTGTATGAGTGATGCTGTATGCTGCAGAAAAGTCTATCCATCTATCCGCTTTTATATTAAAAAGCAGTTCAGCTTTACTCTCATCAGCGTATATACTGATATCTTCTTTGAGTTTAAAGAGTTTTTGTTTTACGAATGCTACTGTACGAGAGTCTGCATCTCTGGCTGTAAAATCATTGGATAGGGTGCCTATATTGAAGGTGAGTTGGATAGGGAAGTTTAAATTTGTCATAATGGAAGTGTAATTGTAGCGTTTTCATTCGACAGTGTAGTGATTTTTTGGCAAAAAAAAGGAAGCCACACGTGTGCAGCTCCCTTAATCTAATTAATCAAGCGTAAGATTTTATTGTCCACCAAATAGTTCGTCGGCATCTATGGATTTGCCTTCGTGATGGAGTAAGTATATAGCACCTGCTATAGCTGTGCCTATAAATAATGATTCGTCTATAGGATGAGTAGTGTATAATGCTAAAATAATATTTATGCCTATGATGGTAAGGCATATAGGCCTAGTGATTTTGTGTGACAATGATTTTATTTTTTTCATCTAGCTACTTTAATAATTTTTATTGTCCTTGACCTAAAGAGTATGCCTGTCTGCCATCAAAGGAGTAAAGATTTTCTGTTTTTATAATATCTATACCCTGATTTTCAGCATTCTGCAATAATTTAATGATATCTGTCTTAGTGAATTTATCCTCAGCCGTTGGCTGAAATCTACATCTCCAATGGTCCGTACAGAAAGTTTCTTTAAATCCATTGGGCCATACCTTAATACCACGATTGGTAATCATAATAAGTTCTCCATGGTCTATCTCTATGCTTTTTAGCTTAGCGGCTATTTCATCTGGGTTACTACCGTTCCAGTGAGCAAAAAGATCTACACCTACAAGTTCTTTATTCGCAGGAGTTTTCTTTTGGTATTTTGGCAGTTTTAATGCGGCTCTGTTACCGTAAACTATAGGGGAAAAGGAACTTGGCTGAATACCTAAATTAGAGATTACGGTATCAGCAAATTCTTGAGTCCCTACTTTTTGTTTGCTAGTTTTATCATCATAGATATCTGCAGTATGGATTCCTTGCTCTATAGTGGTGAGCCACGCATTGTGTATTTTCTCTGCTACCTCAGACTGGCCTATGTGATTGAGCATCATCAGTGATCCGTGTATAAGTGCAGATGGGTTAGCTATGTTTTTACCTGCTATGTCTGGAGCACTTCCGTGTATAGCTTCAAACATGGCACACTCTTCACCTATGTTACTAGATCCTGCTAGGCCTACAGATCCAGTGATCTGAGCTGCTATGTCTGAAATAATATCACCATACAGATTAGCCATCACTACCACATCAAAGTGCTCTGGGGTATCCGCCACCTTAGCTGCTCCTATGTCTACGATCCAATGTTCGTTTTCTATCTCTGGATACTCTGCAGCTATCTCATCAAACACTCGGTGAAACAAGCCGTCGGTTTGTTTCATAATATTGTCTTTAGTAAAACAAGTCACCTTTTTACGCTTGTACTGCGTAGCATATTCAAAGGCATAACGTACTATTTTCTCACAGCCAGGTCTACTGATAAGCTTCAGACACTGCACTACTTCATCCGTCTGCTGGTGTTCTATTCCAGCATATAAATCTTCTTCATTTTCTCGGATGATGACCATATCCACTATTGAATGTTTTGTTTTTACAAAGGGATGATAGCTTTTGCACGGACGTACATTCGCGTAGAGTCCTAAGAATTTACGGGTGCTTACATTCAGACTTTTATATCCACCTCCCTGAGGTGTAGTGATAGGAGCTTTTAGAAAAACCTTATTATTTCTTATTTTATCCCACGAGTCTGGGGATATACCGGAGGTGTTACCCGATAGATATACTTTTTCTCCTATAGCGATTTCATCTATTTCCAGTTGAGCTCCAGCAGCATGTAAAATTCTGAGCGTGGCATCCATGATTTCTGGTCCTATTCCATCTCCTTTTGCTACTGTGATTTTTGTCATTCGCTGTTGTTTCAAATTATTAGTACAAATGTGTGCAGTTACGTTCATTCGTTTTTATTTATACTTATTATACTATACATAACTAAAAGTTATGGATAGCTTTTCTGGTTAATGTACCATTTGTGCTATACTCTATAAAAATAATAGCACCTTTGACCGTTCAATGGATTGGATATATGTTCTGAATTTAGTGGGAGTTTATGTATTTGCTATTAGCGGTACACTCACTGCTATTTATAATAAATTTGATGTGGTGGGAGCTACTATCATAGGATTTATCACTGCTCTGGGTGGTGGCACTTTAAGGGATGTCCTCATAGGGGAGACGCCTGTGGGTTGGATGCAGGATACGGTGAGCTTATGGATAATACTTGCTGCGGTCATCACTTCTTACGTGTTTAGACAGAGTATTCAAAAACTCCGAAAAGGTATGTTCCTTTTTGATACTATAGGTCTTGGTCTATTTACCATACTTGGACTGCAGAAAACATTAGAACTGGGACTTAGCCCTGTTATAGCCGTACTGATGGGCGTAGTATCTGCTGTGTTTGGTGGGGTGATACGAGATGTACTGAGTAATGTAGTGCCGCTTATTTTTAGAAGCGAGATATATGCAAGTGCCTGTGTAGCTGGAGCACTCGTATTCCTAGTATTAGACGGGTTTTCTGTGCCACTAGAGCTCAGTATGATAGTGTCTATGGTCGTGGTATTCCTTATTCGCTACTTTGCAGTGAAACGGAAGTGGGTGTTGAAGATTTGAAAAAGAGGCTCAAAAATATAGAAATAAGGTACGTCAATTATTTTTGCACTGAGCGTAGGAAGTAGTTTTCTGTAAAGCTAGAAGTATATACGGATGAATAAAAAAAAGTACAAGATACATATTATAGGTGCGGGAATTAGTGGTCTTATAGCTGCTCGTGTTTTAGAGGACAACGGTTTTAGTCCTGTCGTTATAGAAGCTACAGATCGTGCTGGTGGGAGAGTGAAAACGGATATTCTGAATGGATTTCAATTGGACCATGGTTTTCAGGTGCTACTTACATCCTATCCTGCTGCTCAGCAGTATCTCAATTTTAAATCATTGGATTTACAGAAGTTCCTACCAGGAGCTTCTATTTTTAAAAATAACAAGCAAAAAATAATTGGAGATCCTTTACGGGATTTGTCTTTGCTGTTTCCTACCCTTTTATCTGGGATAGGAAGTCTTTCAGATAAACTGAGAATACTGAAGCTGAATAACTACTTGAAGAAGAAAAGTTTGTCAGCTATATTTTCGGATCCAGAGCAATCCACTTTTAGCTATTTAAAGGAATACGGCTTCTCGACTGAAATTATATCAGAATTTTTCAAGCCCTTTTTTAGTGGCATTTTTCTAGAGACACAGCTAGAGACCTCCAGCAGAATGTTTGAGTTTATTTATAAAATGTTTGGCGAAGGAGATGCATCTATACCTAAGGCAGGAATAGAAGCGATACCGAGGCAACTGTTGCAAAACCTGAAGCAGACTACATTCGAGTACAAAACAAAAGTAGCCTCCATAAAAGAAGGAGAAGTAATGTTAGAGAATGGCACAAAATTAGAAAGTCATTTTACGATAGTAGCCACAGAGGCGAGTGGCTTAATCTCTAATTTAAGAAATCAAGCTACCCAATGGAAATCGTGTGATACCTTGTATTTTGAAACAGATAAGAGAGTGATTCAGGAGAAACTGATTGGTCTTATTGCTGCAGAAGGGACACTGATAAATAATATCTTTTATTCTACCAGTTTAAAGACGGCTTCTGCGTCCAGTAAAGAATTACTTTCAGTGACCGTAATAGATAATCAAAACCTATCGAATGAGATACTCATTGAAGAGGTGAAAAAGGAACTTTCTGAGCATTGTGGTATTGATTCTTGCCAGTTTATAAAGCAGTATACTATTCCTATGGCTTTGCCAAAACTAGAGGATCTAAGATACGAGATGCTGCCATCAGAGACACGCTTGACTACCAGTGTGTTTTTAGCAGGAGACACCCAACTTAATGGTTCTCTAAATGCAGCTATGATTTCTGGAGAAAGAGCCGCACTCGGAGTGGTAGAAGCGATATCTACTGTGAGTATCTAAGGATTTTGCAGTTATTCGCTCAGCCGGTTTCCCAAATTATTTGTAACGAGCAGATGGAACAAAATGGGCAGTATTTTAGTGTTATTTCAATGAAGTAAAATAATCGCGTACGTTAGTGACGTGCTTTGCTTTTGATTCTGGGCTTAGCCAACTGGCTTCAAAGGCATTTACAGCTAATTGCATCAGTTGATCTACAGTTAGGTTTAAACCTTTAGCCGTTTCATAATAATTCTCATTCATATATCCTCCAAAATAAGCGGGGTCGTCAGAGTGAATGGTCGCTAATATTCCTTTTTCGAGCATTTTGGCAACAGGGTGGTCCTCCATATTCTCGATGACTTTAAGTGCTATATTACTTAGTGGACATAAGGTTAAAGCGACATTATTTTCAAGTATGCGATTAACCAATGCTTCGTCATCTAAACAACGATTTCCGTGGTCTATTCTCTCTATTTTTAGCAGATCCAGAGCTTCCCAAATATAATCTGCAGGACCTTCTTCTCCTGCGTGTGCTACTAGTTTATAACCGTATTTAGCAGATGCTTCAAATACATTAGCAAACTTACTAGGAGGATTGCCCTTCTCTGAGGAGTCTAATCCTACGCCATCTATCCACTGCTGGTAGGGCAATGAGGATTCTAGTGTGGTAAATGCTTCTTCTTCGCTGAGGTGCCGTAGATAGGACATGATGAGCTTGTAAGTGATATTTAATTCTTCTTTACCTCTTTCTAGTGCTTTGTATATGCCATTAATAACTGTATCAAAACCAACACCTCTTTCAGTATGTGTCTGTGGATCGAAGAATATCTCTACATGGACTACATTTTGACTGTGTACTTTAGTGAGATACGCCCAGGTCAAATCATAAAAATCTTGCTCGTGGATCAGTACTTTAGCCCCGGCATAGTAGATATCTAGAAACTCTTGGAGGTTATTAAACTTGTACGCTTTTTTTATTGACTCGATAGAATCGTACTCCAAAGCTATGTTGTTTCTTGTGGCTATCTCGAACATGAGTTCAGGTTCAAAACTCCCTTCTATGTGCAAGTGAAGTTCTGCTTTAGGAATACCTTGAATTATTTCTTGTAGGTTCATTGGTTTTAATTGATGTGTTATTATTTATAGAATCTCATCTTTTTATAGACAGGGCATTTAAGTTGGAGTTAAGAGGTCTACCAATCAGTGTGATAATCGTTTTCGATATAGTCGTAACTGTTTTTACCTTTTGCTTTATGAAAGGTTTAATGTAGTTTGTGGGATTCATTTTCGAAATTCTTGAATGAGTATCCAAAGATACTAAGAACTATTTAGTGTAAAGAATAGATTCAAATTATCGTTATAGTAAGATAACGCTCAGGTTATTATAATAATCCTCCGCATCGATCAGAATACGTTGGGCTGACCTGATTTTTGTAATTTTACTAATGGATATCGAATCAAATGTCAATAATAACATTTCCAGTCTTATTACCAGAGATCACATAGGCGTGGGCTTTAGATATGTCTATTAAAGAGTATTCTCTATCTATCACGGGTTTGAAGATACCCTTTTCTAAAAGATCGGTAATATGGGGTATGGTTGTACTCTTAATGTAAGGTATTGAGAAGATTACTTTTTTGTTGGACCATTTGCTAAGCAATGGATAGAACACATTTTGAGCATAAGGTCCTAACTCAGAAGAGATATAAATGCCGGTTTCTTTTAATAAGGGTTTACACTTACCAAAGGTGCTTTTGCCTACGGCATCAAATATAAAGTCGTATTGAGCTGTATCTGTAGTGAAATCTTATTGGGTATAATCATATACCTTATCGGCTCCCAGAGACTGTATCAGTGCTGTATTTTTAGTATTGCACGTTGCTGTTATCGTGACATCGTATTGCTTTACAAACTGAAGTAGAGCAGAACCTATCCCGCCAGTAGCACCATTTATCAGAATATTTTGTCCAGGGAGGATCTCCACTTTGTGAATGAAAGAATAGGCATAATGTGCTCCTTCTAAACTAGCAGCTGCTTCTTTATAGCTGATCTTCTCTGGGATAGGAAAGAGGTCTTCTGCTGTGGCCGTCAGATATTCTGCTTGGGATTCTGCACCTGTATCGCTAAAGCCAAATACGCTATCTCCAATGTTCAGCGACTTCACATTAGCACCTACTTCTGACACTTCACCGGCGAAATCTGTACCTAATATTATTTTTCTGGGTTTTAAGAACCCTAAAACAAACCTCATAATGAATGGCTTTGCGGTAAGATTAGCACAGTCCGTCCTGTTTACGGTAGTAGCATGTACCTTCACCAATACTTCATTATCAGCAGGTATTGGGTTCGCTATATCCTCTGTTTTTAGATGACTTGGAGTAGTGTATTGTCTTCTAACGGATGCTATCATTTTATGGACTAGTTATATTAAATGGTGCCGACGATTCAGCATTATTATCTTCTACTATTTCGTCGCTATAAAACCTGCAATATACATCGTTTTCATTTTTAGCTAGTGAGTCGACTATTGGCGTTGGGAGATATATGATCCCCCTCTTTATAAATTCAATGCAAGAGGGTTTTGGTATAAATGAAAATCGAAGTGCTTTACTGTTGTATGATTTTTTTATAACTGTTTCGTCTTCACTTTGGATGGTTAAAAAACAGATTTTTTGGGTTAAAGGAGATACGGATATTGCATTACTTAGACTATCTATAGTTGCTACTATTTCTCCTAAGACGTTCAGTATTGTTAGGGTTTTAATTTTCTTATCGGATTCAATGTACGGTTGAGAATGTACAGGGTTTGGATAAATCACAAAATCTGAAGTAGAGCGGTTATTGACGCTTGCAGTTTGGTTTGATGCAGTAATTATTGACATTCCTGTAACGCTCGAAGCATCATCAGCGGGCAAAACCGTTGTCTCCGTTTGTAGTGTTCCGCTAGGAGTAGAACTGGTAGAAGCTCCGATTTCTAATTACACTGTGATAGAGGATACTAATTCAGATATAGTAGATCTGTCAATGCCAATTACTCTGCCAATCTTAGCATTACTATATCTTTGCTCTAGCATCAAATCAATAATTTGTCTTTGTTCTTTGGTTGTTTGCTTACTCATTTTTACAACGTTTTGTCGAGAAGTCAAGGAAGTGAAAATTTTTGAAGATGATTAGGATTAGGCCCTAATCATCTCTTTTTAACCACCATAAAACTAGCTCTTTAAATTGTCGCGTTTAGTGAGTTGAATTTAATTTAATAGTACAAAATGTTTTTGACATTTTAATGAAGCACTTGTAACGTTTTGAGTTTTGAGGTTGTCTTAACTATGAAAGAAAGAAAAAATATTATGAATAGAATGAAAAGATTTATCAAAGGAAGTGTATTACTACTTATGATGTTTACCATGGCGTGTAAAGAAAAGGACGTTCCTGATAAAGACAACAAACAAAATGTAGAGTGCACTAAAAAGGGAACTATCGTAGGAATAGGTTGTGTAGGTAATTATCTTGGTATCATGGATACTGAGAATAACTATTACCATATTGAAGAAGACAAGACAAATGACTTTTCGAAGTACAAAGAGGGGGATGAGATTTGTTTTGATTTTGAATATTGCGATGAAAGTACTGCGGACTACTCAAACCAAGGAATTAATTTTACTCCTGCAACTTCCATAAATCTTACTTGTATAAGTGACTGTCATTGCCAGAGTGATTGTAAACGAGTAAATGAAGTTTCTGAATTACCCTCTGATAGTGGTACTCTTCCAACTCCTGTATTGGATATCGTAGAAATGAGACAACAAGGAAACTCTCTATACCTTAAGTTAGCATTTAGTGGCTGTGATTCAGATATTGACCCGGAACTCTATTTGACTTCTATGATAACTACTGGTCCTAGGCAAGTATATGACTGTGTAGTAAGAGAAAGTAGAGTGCACCTGTGTGCTGCTCACTTTGTGAAGGAAGTTTGTTTCAATCTATCTGATTTAGAGAAGAAGCACGGAAATTATGAATTGATTTTTCAAACGCGAGAAGGTTCAAAATCTATAAAAATAGTTCACTAATTGAAAGTCTAAGCATAGATAAAGCATCTGTCCTCGTAGCAGTTGCTTTATCGATTATTGTCCTATTTTTGATTAATAGTTTCCACGTTTGAAATCCCAAAAAACAACCATTGATTTCCTGATACAGCGATGTAAGAATGAGGACAGAAAGGCTCAGAAGGAAATCTATGAACTGTTGTCTCCCAAAATATTGGGTATTATATACAGATATGTGCCTGATTATGACACAGCAAACGAAGTGCTGCAATTGACATTCATAAAAATGTTTAAGCAGCTAGATTCGTTTATTGGAGATAATTTTAAAGGCTGGGTGTGTAAAATAGCGATTAATACGTCACTAAATTTACTCAAACAAAACAAGAAGTATGATCAAATGCAAGATATTAACGACATCAGTAGAAGCAAGAAGTTCATTGTTTCAGCATCAGCCTTAGATGATTCCTCTGATATATTAAAAATAATATCGTCCCTGCCTACTGACCAAAGAATACTATTCAATCTTAGAGCAGTAGACGGGTACACATTTAAAGAAATTGCCAAAATGCTAGACATTTCACAGGCAAATAGTAGAGTGAAGTATCATAGAATCAGGACTAAACTAGCTCAAGTACTAAAGCAAATTTTATAAACAAAGGAGCAATGGAAAATTGGATAAAAAATAACCTAGAGAAACTAGAAATAACTCCTAAATCAGGCAACTGGGAGCAGATATCTGCTGGGCTAGATGGTGAGAAGAAGAATAAAAAACGCTTTGTTCTTATTTTCCTTTTTTTACTTGCCACTGCCATTTGTATTTTCTCTGTAGTTTGGTCTTCTTACTCTAAACCTGAGATGGAGTTTACTAAGACAGATGCTAAGCCCCAAGTAGACAATAATGAAGGTAAAATAGTCACGGTATTGGTACAAGAAGATACGAGCAGATTCTTAAAACAAGATCTAGTAAACCCATCTATAAGTTCTGAAAGTGAAAAAGTGACTTACTTAGCACCTAGAGAAACTGATTCTAAAAGTGTAGGGAATAGAATAGATAAGAATGAAAGTGGTACAATGGAGGTATCAAAAAAAGAAGACATAAATCGAGAATCAGTAATAGGTTCTGAGGGCTTAAAATTAGCTCACTTAGAGTCTACCGAGACTAGTTTTAACGGTATAGAGACTAGATTAGAAAGGGAAGACAGAAAATGGATACATTCATTAGCATCGAAGGTGCCAGTACTAGTATATCAAGTATATCCCTTGGTGAGTCCGAAGTTAGATTTAACAGCAATCGCTTTGCCTAGTGATAATATGGATACAGCTTCATTATCTTCTGCTACACAATCTAAAAATCATAAGAGTTGGAAGTCTGTACTTATTCCGGATAGAGTATATACTGAATATCAACGAGGAAGATATCTGAATTACCCGAATACGTATTTGGATATCACAAATAACGTTACTAGTAATATAGATTTAGGACTAGGCTATACTATCCGCTCGAAGTTTGAGATAGAATTTGGAGTGGGTTTCTACACTGGGAATGTCACCAGTAATGTAGGAGGTGAAATAGTCTTAAGTCAAAAGGACCGTCCTACGATAGGGACTTTTAACCCACCTGATGGATTCAATAGCTCTATGGATACTTTAACGGTCTTCAGTAATCTGCTGTATAATGATCTTAGAGATAAGGACATTTATGCAAAGGGTCAAGTAAGCACAATCACTCAGACAATCTCAGGGTATAGAATTCCCATATCTTTAAACTACAAGATAGCGAGTATCAATAGTTTTAGTGTAAAGTCACGATTAGGAGTGACATTCAATTTTGTGAAAGACTATTCCAATCTTAGTTATTTAGAGGAATTTCAGGTTTTAGTCAATGAAAAAAAAGATAATCAGGATTTAAGATTCAACTCTTTTTCTATTCAAGGAGGATTTCTTGCTGAATATAGACCTCAAAATCTTGGGATGTTTATTTCTGCTTCATTGGCGGTAAATAATTCAACTAAACTCACCAAATCAATACTTACGGATAGCTATCAATCATCAATAGGGTTAGGATTGAGTTATTATATAAGTGCAAAATAGGTCACTCACGGGCATTAAAAATCCTTGAATGGAAGTGAACTGAGGGTATTGTGTAGAGATAAATAGAAGTATTATCAGCACGGCACTCAATGTGCCATGCTGTATTACCCTTAAGTTTCTATTCCTCACCCATCAGCTTCTCAGCTATCGCCTGGGCATCCTGGCTGTATTTATCATCACCTTGTGACTTATACTCACCAAACTTTTCAATATAGAATTTAACCGTTTTTTCTATCACATCAGTATAGCCGCCATATGATGCAAGTGCACTTTTTACTTCATTCTGATAGGTGTCTTTATCTAATTTACCTCCTAATACCAAGTCTAGACGATTTTTCATCTGTCTTGCTTTGTCCTTGTAAGACTGATTATCAGACTTGTAGGCCATTAAAAAAAGCGAAAGAGCTTTTGCTTCTGGGGTTGGTTTTTCTCTTTTTTCTTCCATTTTAGTATTGTCCTTTTTTATAGGTCGGCAATATAGGGTGAATAGTTATTTTGGGCAGGTGTTATTGTTTTTTGCTGATTTTCTCTTTGGCTAAAAACAAGAAGATTTAACTCTTTTTCTTTCTCTAACTTTTTTCATATTGCTAAAATGAAAATCATTTTACTCTTCTTTTCTTTCATACTTTTTTATAAAAGTATTGCAAAAATCAAGAAATTTTAAGCCCTTTCCTCCAAAGGCGGACAGGCTATTGTCCCGATAGCTATCAGGAGTCACACAGGCCCTCTCCTCACCCCCAAAGCTCATTCAAATAATTCATCGCATTTTGATAGCCGATGCCTGCTACTGCATCTGGAGAAACCTGCTGAGAGATCGATTCTAGAATGGACGGATAGCGGCTTGCATCATCGTGTTCCTTGAAGTAAAAGGGAATACGTGATAGGTCAGGATGAGCGTCAGTAGCGTAATAATCTGCCCCAAAACAAATGGAGTTGATACCTCCTAGTTGAACTCCGTGATTGATATGGTCGTACAAGGCATTGGAATTGTTTGGGTTTACAAACGCTCTTAAAAAATTAACTCCGATGATTCCTCCGCGTTTTATGATTTCTTTGGCAAGATGATCTGGGAGATTACGCACGTGATCGAATACCTCTCGGTAATTAGAATGACTGGCTAGGATAGGAATATCCAAATTGTGTTCTGATATATAGGCTAGCATATCATAGGCCAAAGCATCACTGGCATGTGAAAAATCGACTGCTATTTTTCTTCCATTCAAATACTGAAGCAATGTTTTACCGTCTTCCTTTAAACCTACGTTGCTATTGTTTCCTCCGCCAAATCTGTTTTCTGGGTGGTGTGTCAGTCCAATGTATAAGATGCGAGTACAGTTGGTGATGATTTGTTCTAACCGTTCCAATCCGATAGCCAGTGGCTCATCTTCTTCGCAAAAACCAGAAGCGTTTTCTATAGCTGCTATCATACCCAGTTTGTGTGAAGTAGCTATTTGATTAAGGGTGCTCACGTCGTGCACCAACGTACAATCCTCAGGATATTGGGCAAGGAAGGATGCAAAGATCTCACTCTGTCTTACGGCTAGTGCTGTGCTTCCTTTTTCGGTAGCCGTGAAAATGGCCATCACTTGCAGTTTTACATTGCCTTCTGCTAGAGCAGGAAAGGAACAGCCAATCCCTTCTTGAAGGAAAGGGTCTGGAGTAGGCATGTTTAGCATATGTGCGAGCAGGTCGCAGTGTAGGTCTATAACTGGATGGTTCATTGCGGTAGTTTTTAGCTTGAAAAATTGGTTGTCAATATAGGGTGAATAGACGTTTTGTAAGAAGGGTACGGAAATGTACGGTGGATTCAAACTATGGATATTACTCCTCCCCAACCACAGGAAACCCTCTATCTCGCATCAATGGTTCTATAGTCGCATCTCTACCTCTGAAAAGTCTGTAGGCTTCTGCTGGGTCTATGGCATTGCGAGGAGCGAAGAGATATTTCACTAGCTTGGCTGCTAGCTCTTTATCATAGAAACCTCCTGGAGCTTCTGCAAAGGCTTCTGCTGCATCTGCTGTGAGCACATCTGCCCACATATAGCCATAATACGCAGTGGCATATCCTTCTCCAGAGAATACATGCCCGAAATGAGGAGTACGGTGTCTCATAGGTAGTTCTTTGGGCATCTTAAGCTCGGCTAGGGTTTCTCTTTCGAACTGGTCTACATCCATGTTTTCTGGATCTGCGAGGTGCAGTTTCATATCCATAAGAGCAGAAGCGAGATACTCAGTAGTAGAGAAACCTTGATTGAAGGTGGCTGCATTTTTGATTTTCTGCACCAGTGCTGCTGGCATAGGTTCTCCCGTTTTATTATGTACTAAGTAGTTATTGATGACTTCATCTGTACTCAGCCATCGCTCGAGTAGTTGCGATTGGAACTCGGTATAGTCGCGTACACCGCCATTGAGTGTGGGGTATTTTACGGTACTAGAAAAGAAATGCAACGCATGTCCGAACTCGTGAAAAAACGTAGTCGCATCATCCCAAGATACTAAAAGAGCCTCGCCCTCGGCAGGTTTCACAAAGTTGGAATTATTGGTAGCCAGCACATTCGTTTTTCCGTCCAGAGTCGTATGACTTCTAAACGTATTGGCCCACGCACCAGAGCGTTTGCCTTCTCTCGCATACGGATCGAGGTACCACAAGCCTACGTTTTCTCCCGTGGTTTTATGGGTGACTTCCCACACGCGTACATCTGGATGGTATACAGGAATAGTGCCTTCTGCTAGGGGCGTGAACTCATAGTCGAATAATCTGCCTGCTACATAGTGCATCGCCTCGGTGAGTTTATCTAGTTGTAGGTATTGCTTTACTTCTTCTGAGTTGAGGTCATATTTTTCTTTGCGTACTTTCTCTGCGTAGAAGCGGTAGTCCCACGGCTCTATGCTCCTGTCAGCGGACGAGTTTTCTAGTGTGGCTTCTTCGCTATCAGCCACAGCCTGCATATCGGCTACTTCTTCGTCTACCCGTGCTATGGATGCACTCCATACGGCTTCCATTAGTGCTAAAGCATTTTCTGGGTTTTTGGCCATTCGGTCTTGCAGTCTCCACTCCGCAAAGTTCTTGTAGCCCAAAATCTCTACCTTTTTTCGTCGGAGTTGCAGTATTTCTGCTATCAGTGTATTGTTGTCATATTCATCTCCATTATCTCCTCTGGAGTAGTAGTTAGTCCATACCTGCTTACGCAATTCTCTATCGGTAGAATACGTCAGAAACGGATCCATAGAAGAGCGACTATTGGTGATGGCATATTTGCCTTCTTGTCCTTTGTCTTTGGCTATGCTGGCTGCAGATTTTATAAATCCGTCTGGTAATCCGCCGAGTTGCTCTGCGTTAAGGTAGGTCACATAGTTTTCTTCGTCGTGCAATACATTGCTAGAGAAGGTAGTGTAGAGTGTAGACAGTTTGGTGCTGATGCCTGCGTATTCTGCTTTTTGTGTGGCATCTAGCATTGCTCCATTCATCTCAAACTCTTTGTATATGAGTTCTATTACACGTTGCTGCTCGCTTTCTAGTGGTTGTACTTTGGCGGCATCGTATACTGTTTTGATACGGGCAAACAGTGCTGAGTTTTGTATAATCTTCGTTTGGTATTCTGATAGGAGAGGAGACAGCTCTGCTTGCACCTCTCTGAACTCTGGAGAAGACATATTGCCGCTCAGTATTCCGTAGTAGGTAAAAGCTCTATTGAGTGCTGCTCCGGCACGTTCCATTTCTTCTATTGTATTTTCAAATGTAGGTGCCTCCTCATTATCGGCTATTGCGTTTATTTCTATCAGATGGAGCTCTATGCCACGTAGTATAGCGGGTTTCACATCTGCTAGTTTCATTTTATCAAAGGCTGGAACTCCACCGAAATCACCCGTCCATTCTTGGAGTAGTATGTTTTCTTCCATTGGTTTTTCTTTGGGTGCGGTATTGCAGGCTGAGATGACTACTGCTGCAAGTAGTGCAAGGGTTAGCGTTTTTGATAGGTTTTGCATTGCGGCGGAATTTAAGGATAATTTTGAGAATTTGGAAGCATATTCATCCTGAGCGGCAGTCAGCCTGTCCACAGCAGGAGGAAAGGGTGAACGGCTATCTCATATCACAGTATATTTCGTTTTGTTTTTCTCTCCTACACGGTTGAATAACTTTTGTTCAACTCCATTTTTCAAATCCCGACTTGCCGTGGCTGTAGAGATTTCTTTAAAAATGGCCATATAGTCTTTTCGGGTAAACTCTCTTTTGCTGAGCGATAGGAAGTACCTCAGTCGTTCTTTTTCATTAAAGGTACTATTGTTTGACGTGAGCAGCTCACCTATAGATTGATCTATTACCTCCAGCATATAGGTTATAAAAAAGGTAGATTTCCCCTCCTTATCACTGTCAGATAGAGCTTTATAATACTTTGCTTGATCTTTGCTTATCAAGGTTTCAAAAGGTAAGAATTCGAATACTGGATACTTTTTCATCAATAGGATGGTTTGCCATAGTCTTCCCATTCTTCCGTTCCCGTCTAGAAAAGGATGTATAAACTCCAGCTCATAATGAAAAACACAGCTACTTATTAATTCTATCTCATCCGATTTCTTTAGGTAGGCAAAAAGGGCATTCATTAGGTAAGGGACATTCTGAGCAGGTGGAGCTACGTGTGCTACTTTAGATCCCTTTACTATGCCCCTTCCTTTTGTTCTGTACTTGCCAGGAGCGTCTACTAGCCAAGTCATCAGTGTTTTATGGGCTTTCAGAAATGATTTTTGGCTTGTGGGGTCGCAGTCTTTCAGATTCTCATAGATGTCAATAGCATTAAGCACCTCTGTCACATCTTTCTTGGGTCCTACGATTCTCTTTTTTTCTAGTAGAGCAGTTATTTGTTCCTCGGTTAGTGTATTGCCCTCTATTTTTAGAGAGGAGTGAATGGTCTTAATGCGATTTTGTTTTCTGAGCTGGGTAGAAGGTCTATTCAAATAGCTTGCATTTACCTCTCCTATTTTCTCCGATATGGAGCTGATTAGGTGTATTATCTTCGGAGTAATATCAAAAGGTGGCTGCATTATGATAGTATTAAATGATACTATCAAAGATAAGTGTATTTATTGAAATTAGTATCACGTTTGGGTTGTTGGAGGCACTCAGAACTTGAAAAAACGTACGAGCTACTCTAATAACTTTTCTTTGCTATACGTTTATGTGTTGGCTCAATAGTTAGTCATTCTGAGCGGCATCAGCTTGTCCGCCGCAGGAGGAAAGGGTGAACGGCTCGCTCGCAGAAAGGTTGAGAATAGCCAGCCCACCGAAGGTGGGACAATGTGCTATCGAGAAGTTGTGGTGGAACCTTTGTCAGCCTGAGTGTTCCGACTTTTGTTGGAATGTATCGAAGGCTCGGACAAAGGAGTCTAAGGGTGAACAGTTCACTAAAGGCAGAGAGGTTTGAGAGAAGCATGATTCGTCTACATTTCGCACTTCGGCTGTCGCTCAGCAAGACTGCTCAGTATCTCTTTCGTCGGTGTTTAAGCGACTAAAGTTTTACTTGGCAGCACATTACAACACATATTTTTCAAATATATCTTCGAGTTCTTTTTGTGGATCGTGGCATAGGCCAGGGTGTGTTTTGGAACTTTGTATAATCGTGCTTCTGCTGGAGGTGAGCCATCTAAATCTATCTGGCAATTCCATTTTACCTATAGTACCTCCAGATGGTTCTCCTAGGCACACGAGTTTCCAAGCATTGAGATATTCGTTTAATTGGTCCAAGTCTATATCAGGTGAAAATGCCTTCAGTTTCTCTGGATTAATGTGATACTTCATCTCGATATACTTTTTCCGTTTAGAAAAAAGGATCACACCCACATTAAAGAATTCTTCACGCTCCACCTTGGGCACTACACGTATGATGGCGTATTCAAAAGTACATTTATCTTGCATTGGCAGCTTCTTTTATCAATAGGTCTATCATAGCGAGTTTTGCGTGTATGAATGTAGCATAAGCAGCTCTCATCTCACTAGGGATTAGAGAGTTAGATTCGCTTATCAACCATTCTTCGGGTATATTAGAAATGATTTCGGTGAGTATATCTGGATGTATAAGTCTTTTTATTTCTGCGGCAGCTTCCTCTAGCTTAGTAGCTTGGGGCAGCAGGACGTGGTTTTTTATGTGCGGGAAGGTTCTAGTCAGGTGACTCTCCCAATTATCCCAGTCGTGGTGAAAATACAAACTCGCACCATTGTCGATGACCCACAGTTCTTTATTCCATTGCAGTAAGTTGGTGTTTTTAGCCGTACGGTCTATGTTACTGATTACACTATCCAGTAAGACTATTTTAGAAGCTATCAGAGGATCTACGTCTTCTACCAGCGGGTCAAAAGTAATGGCACCGGACAGGAAATGTAACCCAAGGTTAAGGCCTACACTAAATTTAAGTAAGTCTTGAATTTCTTCATCGGGTTCTGTTTTGCTAAAGGAGTCATCCAGCGTCATAAATACCAGTTCGGGTACTTTTAGATTCATCGCTCTAGCCAGTTCTCCCCCTATGAATTCAGCTATAAGTGCCTTGGCTCCCTGTCCTGCTCCTCTAAATTTGAGTACGTATAAAAAATCATCGCCTCCTTTGACTATAGCAGGAAGTGATCCTCCTTCTCGTAGTGGATGTATATACTGAGCTACATCTACTGTTCTTATCTGTATGGTAGTCATAAATAGCTAAAACAGAAGGTGAACCAGGACCTGAATTTGATCTATGTCGTTCCTTGACGTTAAATATAACATTGGGCGAAATTTAAGGATAATTGTTGATTCTTTATTTGATATCTATCGGGTGTAGTATAAGTTATCACCGTCATACGTTCAAAATAGGCTGCGTTTCGTTCTTTGACTCGACAGCTATCGGGTTCACTTTTCATAACCGCAATATGTGACTAGATTTCGACTTGATTTTAATCTTCCAGAAGCTAAGACTTCTGTACAAAACCGGGCCAATTTCCCATGTAGTGTATGAAAGTAGGGCTCAAGCCTTCTTTAGCTAAGTATGCTTCACTTACAGGCGTTTCGGCAGGAGTGAAGTCAGGATTATCCATGACCAGCTTAGGGAAATTGTGGTGTAGTATGCCAGACCTTCCAAGGGTTACGAAATCTACACCTGATTGCAGAATAGCGTCAGCATCTTTACCATTTTTTATTTTACCTGCTACGGTGAGCTTTACCTCTTTTCTATTTATTTCTGTGAAGTGATCTAGTAGGGTTTTATTTCCTTCTTCATCACCTTCTGGCATTTTGAAACAATCCCAAAGTGAAATGTCTAGGAAGTCGATATACCCATCATTGATTAGATTTTCGCAGATAGTTTTCACCTCAGCTAAGTCCATTCCAAATTTTTCGGGAGAAAGGCGGACTCCTACCAGAAAATCATTGCCACATTCTTCTCTCACGGCAAGGAGTATTTCCTTCATTAGTCGGCATCTATTGGCCAGCGAACCTCCGTAGTGATCCGTACGCTTATTTATCTCACTACTGAGAAACTGAGCAATGATGTAGCCGTGAGCTCCGTGTATCTCTACTCCGTCATATCCGCATTGTTGGGATCGTACGGCGGCTGTTATAAAATCATCACGTAGCTGCTCCACCTCTACTAGTGTTAGAGCTCATGCACTAAATTCAGTATTCTCTGAAGGACAAACTGGAGTTTCATTTATGATCTTTTTCGGCGAACGCATGCCTGCGTGATGCAGTTGAATGACAGCTAGGCTGCCTTCATTTTTTAGACTAGTAGTGAGTCTCTTATGCCCATTGATATGAGTATCAGACCATATTCCCAGTTGACCTGGGAAGCCCTTTCCTATTTCCTGTACGTGGCTAGCACAGGTCATCACTAAGCCAAACTGCCCTTTGGCTCGCATCGTAAGCCAATGAAGTTCTTCGTTTGAGAGTATTCCATCTTCATGACTCTGTCTGTTAGTAAGTGGAGCAAGCATAAATCGATTTTTCATACGGGTTCCACATTTAAAATGCAGCGAGTCTGATAAGGTAGTAAGCATAGGTCAAATTTAATTAGAAGTCTGTGAATGGAAAGGGTATTACAGTACTTTTGACTTAAGCATAATCACTACTGCAGATTTTGCATTAAAGTAGTTTTGAAAAGTTTTAATTTGTTTTATGTTCTTCGTAGCGAGTTTCTTTTTCACTTAAACTTTTCCAGCCTGTATTTTCTCATAATTGTTTAGTTCCAAGACTTATTTCAGAAACGACTGTCGATTGGAATACTAATCTAGTCTGTCATTTTTAGACCTATGCTATGAGAAGGGAAGCATAAATGCTACGTTCTTTCACAAACCCAGACTTTTCGTGTGAATGTAGATTTTCCTTTTTTTAGTATCGTACAAAAATCTATGATTGTCAGACCGGAGTTTTGGATGGTGTCGGTTATATCTGCTATAGATACTATGACTACTCTAGTGGTCAACTGTGCGGTAGATGCTATGATATTTCGAGTAACCTCTTCATCTGATCTAGAGTATAAGTTATAAGGAAGGTCTACAATAGCCGCATCATAAGAGATATCTAGGTCCTTGATATCTGAGCAGTACACCGTAGATACGTAGTTATAATGTGCAAGATTGAGTTTAGAGTAGTTGGCAGCTCCGGGACTAATGTCACATCCTTCTATGTGAAATCCGGCACAACAGGCTTCTAGGAGTGTAGTGCCTACTCCGCAGCAAGCATCTAGTAGCGTATTAGATTTATCTCCTTTGGCTGCTATACTTACCAGAGTTTTGGCACTATCCATACCTATAGAGTTACTAAATGAGTGAGGTTTTTGTTTGTGCTTATACCAGTCATTATTATGCGTGGTTATACTGCCAAAATACCATACACTCTCATATTGACAGATAGCGTAAGTTATATCTGGAGTTTTAAAATCAGGATATCCTTCTATACAATAGCCGATGTCTTTTAGTTTTTGGCGTCTTTCGGTACGTTCTGTTGTATCTCCCTCACAGATAAGGTACTCCACATTAAATCCGTTTATTCGGAGATCTTCTTTCTTGATTTCTGCTGTCAGTTGGGCAAAGGTTGCTGCGGTGGATGTAATCTGTAGCCTAGTTTTAATAAAGGCACTAATAGATGGATCTACTTTTATAGCTGATAACAGCAGTTTATTCCTTACTTCTACATTGAAAATTTGCCTGGATTCTAACTTGCATAATTCAGCAAGATGATAGTCATATTTAAATGAATAGAGATAGCTATTATTTGGCATTATAGTGTGTAGTGGTGAAAAAGTAAGTGACTATATCGGGAATTTCAATGGTTAGATTGTTGGCATTATCGATGATTGCTGTACTTTGATTTTAAATATAGTTTTAGTCTCTGTATTACTTCAAAGTCATAAGATACGTGAAGTTAAACCCATTTCCATCTTCACCGGGGTTAGGGTCTAGTAGGCCGTTATTAGATTGGTGAATATGACCATAGCTTTAGCGAATCTTGTCTTTAGTATCAAGTGTATATTCAGCACCTAGCTGGGTAGTCAGGTTAAAGGTGAAATTAGTTCCGTTTGGCGGGAATTCACTGAATCCATAAAAAAAACCAGCACCGTATTCCAGATATGGACTGAGTTTCTTTTTACCCAATAAGTGCCATCGGTAATAGGTATTCAATCCCATTCCAGCACCATTGCCATCTTCGTATATCCACTGTTGATTATTGATTTCTAAACCTAGACCAAACCAAGGTGCGAGTCTTTTTTCAATGCCATAGTTTTCCATAATGATAGTTCCTCCGTATGTGCCAAACACACCAACTCTGGCCTGGTGAAAATGTAAAGGTTTATTGTCCTTGAATACAAATTGAGCCAGACCATAAGAAACGGCAGCAGTACTTATGACACCTATAAATGTAGTTTGATTTAGTAATACAACACCACTTTCATCTAATAGTGGGATGCCTGGCCAATGGGTGCTTTGGGAATAACTGTGTGTAGAAATCAAGAAAAGATAGTAGTATATATCATAGGATACTTTATCCACTATGGATGACTCTTTCTGTTGACTTCCAACCTTAAGTTATTCTAAATTTTTTCCACAAACTCCTTAAATACTTCCTTGTGTTTTTCCAAATCCATGTTACCTGAAACCGACACACGTGCGATATAGTCCTTATCGCCTTCTTTGGTAGTGCCCTGGGTAGAGGTAGCTGGGATGGTCCAGTACACGCCTTTTAGCTGTCCGTAGCTCACACAGTACTTGCTTTCTGCGGGTATTTGGGTGATCATCATACCTATAAGTTTATGATTTAGCTCACGTTTATAGGCTTCTTTTTCTTCTGCAGTATCACCTTTGGTAGGCAGGTCTAGTGAAAATACGGATGGAGTAAATCCATCTGTAGCTAGTTCTTCTGATACAAAATTAATTTTGGCTGAGGGTAACGTCTTGTGGATGAAATCTACAAACGCACGCGTATTAGTATACGCATCTGCTACTCTTTGATTCATAGAAGGCAATTGTTCTGCGAGTATTTTATACTGCAGATCCGTAGCTTCATTATCGCATAGTATGAGGTGTCGCTCTATTTTAGCCATTAAGGCATCCGCTTTTTTATTGGCTACAGCGTATCCTGCCGTACATCGTCCACCACTGGGAAACTTAGACCCACTGGCATAGGAGATGGTACGCACAGATGCGAGTATATCTCCCTCCCCTAAAAAGTGGATGTTAGGACAGAAGGTTTGATCTAAGATAAATACAGGATCTATGGCAGTGGCACCTGAAGCAGTAGTGCGTTCTTTGGCAAGAGCATCTTTGAGTTTTTGCATATCGGGTACTTCTACTCTAGGATTAGTAGGTATCTCAGCTATGATGTATGGGATACCGTCATCGTGAGCTATCTTAGCCAGTACGGTATCTATACTCGTCACCATATCATTTTCTCCATCTACGGCTAGATCTACTATCTCAGCGTGCCCTATGCAATCAGCTACACGCCTTGCTTGGTCATTGGTACCGCCATAGCAGTTAGTAGGTACTATAAATTTGATGGTTTTTCCTGCGTGATTTTCATTAGAGTAATCTATGATCCCCATCATAATAGCATACTGCATAGATAGTCCACTAGAAGCCACCAGTGCCTTAGAGTGTGCATTGGTAATAGTGCTGATAGAGGCTAGGGTACTTGCCTTATATTCTCGTCTATCCTTTTTGACAGCATCTATAGTGTGCTGCTCTACTAGTGATTTAATGGCTACCAGAGAATTAGCTGGTGTCATAGCTATGGTTTCTCTTCTTCTTACGTGCTGTATGTCAGATATGTATTTTTCGTTTTTAGTGCCATTCACTAGCAGCACACTTCCTAGATGGGAGTGAAGGCTGATATAAAAGTCTATCTCGCTAGGGAGATCAATAGTATCTATTTCATCACTGGATGAGATGAAGATGGTACTTCCACTAAACGCAGGTATAGCGTCTGCACTCTCTACTTTTTGTACGCTAAAGTTATATCCATAGACACTTCGTACGATCTTCGCATCAAAAAACGTAGGTAATTCGTCTGTATATACGATTTGACTAGCGGTATTTTCTGCTAAGTTTTTTCTCAGAATGGCCAATATTGGCATGGTCTGGGATGAAAAGCTGATTACATTCTCTTGTTTTAGATTATTAAGATGAGCAATAGACCATTCCAGCAGGCAAGACAATGGATGCCCTAGTCTGATATAATCATAAGCAGTGGGTAACTCGTGAAGTGCAGACGATGAAAAGTTATTGTCTTCAAATAACGTTTCAAACTGATCTAAAAATTGTGTTTTCGCTAATTTTTCATTGTAAATGTCCAGTCGATGAGTAGTCGTACTTAGCCAGCCAGTTGGCATATTTGCTATTACATTTTTAAGATAATGTAGCATTTTATTTTCTCCCTGTATCTTCATATTTATATAGGTCGGCAATATACATGAATAAGATTTTTTAAGGGGTTATATGGCGATTAGTTGTATAGCATAAACGTCGTATTCACTATGATTTCTGCTGCTGATCGGTGCTTTACTTTAAACAGTACACTAAGCTGAAAAAAGCACAGTCATTTGAGAAATTAAAAGAGGACAGATGACTGGTGTTTTGTGCTATAGTGGGATGATAATACTTTAGCATTTATGAAGTGGTTTGATCTTCACATTCACATCTTAGAATATCAGAGGCTATGTTGTGGTATTCGTAATTTTTAAAACCTGATTTTAAATCCAAAAGCATGGTTTTGCATATACTGAGGCGTCAAGTTTATTTTATTGTCATGAAAATCTAGGTACTGTAAATTTTTTAATCCTTCTAACTCTATCGGTAATTGCTTAAACTGATTGTTATTCAGGTAGAGTGACTCTAAATGACTGAGTTTATAGAAGTCCTTTGGAAGCGATTTTAATCCGTCGTTTTCAACGTGAAGTGATTTTAGACTTGGCAGTGTGCTCAGCAGAGAAATGTTTTTTTCTAATTGCAAGTTTTTGTCATCATTTAAAAATAGCTCTTTTAAAGAGGTCAAGTTGGTAAAAGTAGATGGTAATACTTTGAAGTCATTCCCACTTAAATCTAAAACTTCTAGATTTTTTAAGTTCCCGATTTCTGCAGGAATATTTTTAAGGTGATCATTTTTTAAACTTAAGTATTTGAGATTGGTAAATTTTGACCAAATGGTATCCGAGAATTCTAAGTTTTGGTTGCTTAAGTTCAACCGATAAACATTCTCAGGGTTTTTCAAAGCTTCACTTAGACTAGTGAATTCCTTATTGAGTTGAATTGAATCTAAAGTAGATTGTGCAGTTGTATTTGTAGTGATTAAAATAAAAACGAATAAAAAGAATGAAGTGTACTTTAGCATATTTTAGTAGTGAAGTAATATAGTTATGTATAATAAAAATAGTGTTGGTCTTGCACGTGAGCCTAACTTACTACAATGATAGTGAATAGATTACCGATCTGTACTATAATCGAAGAGGGAATTTGGTGTCTACGTTTTTAGCATCTAAAGGCTAAAGGGTATTGAAAATAGAGGTGCTTAAAAATGACTAATAGGTGTTATAGTATTTTGTTGTTTTTAAGAATTATGTTAAATTTTTAAATTACTCCTTCTTAAACTGCACCGATCGTATATTTATTTTTTCGCCGATAGGGCCCTCAAAGACAAACGAAAGAGGAACCATTATCCTATTCATATCTGCAGTCAGAAATTGATAGGTTTGAAACTCATAGATTTTCCATTCGTCTGTTAGTTTGATTTTAATCTTAGATTCAGTTCCATCTGCTGGGTCATTGATGTCTTTCATTCCTATCTTGAATGTCTCACCACCGGTCTCACCTCTCATTTCAATTGTCACTTTAGAATAGGTAGAAAAATCCATTTCATTTACTCGTCCATATAGAGCATCTATAGAGAAATAGGCTGATGCCCAAGCGTAACTATTGGCCGGATACTCTATGACTAAGTAGTCTTCTTGGTTAGAAGTATAACCACGAAAAATGTCTGATGCTGCATAGTTTAGTTGAAAACCAGTAGGTACCTCTCCGTTGATTAGAAGGCTGATGATATCAGCATCTCCAAAGGAGAATAAGATACCACTAAAAGCAAGCTTAGTTTGCTGGTCAAACTCGGTTTTAGACTCACGAATCATCTCCATAAGTTTCTCGCCCATCAAGATTTGCTCTTGGTATTGTTTGACCACTCCACCTTCGGTATAGCCTTTTTCCCATATAGATCTGGTCTGAGGAGCTTTCATTATCTCTAAAAACCGTGGACTAGCAATTGCAAAATCGCCTGCATCCCAAGGAGCCATAAATAGACTTCCACCATTATTTCTAAAATGGGACCCCCAATCTTGCTCAAGCTTTTTTATAGTTTGGTTATGTCGATCTTCTATGTTTCTGATTTTATCTGCAGAGGTATAGTAGGTACCTAAGAGTAACGCCAAGTCAGTACCTTGAATCTTACCTGAATATGTAGAGTTTTTCAAAGACTCAAATGCACTTAGATGGGTATTTAAATGAATGGTGTTTAAAATATTTGAAAATGCAAAATTAACGTATGATGCCTCTTCAGTATTTAATACTTTTTTATCTAGAGAGCTATACTTATCATAAATAGAATCTATTTTTATCACAATGTTTGCTCTGGCCTCTGAGAGCAAGGCTAATTCTCTTAGGTCGGACTGTACTCCGTTGGCAATACTTTGTAGTAAGTCATTCAATACTTTATGTTGGTTCTTTGCCTCATTCCAATTGTTTATTTGTAGTGCGATGAGAATTCCTATCACCACCAGAATAATCTCTCCAAGAGCGTACCGTAGATATTTCGTCATTTTATTTTCGCTAATGAGTTGCTGTCTTATTTTTCTAAATGGAGTAAACATTTGATGATTTTTTTTTACTTTGAGCTATCGGTTATTACTTGTGTTGCATACGAATATCTTCATTATAAACTGAAATAAGTAAAAATTTCCTTTTTGTCGTATACTAGGAAACTATTCTTTCACAAGTAAGTATACCACGTTATCTTCATACATGACATCTACTCCACGGCGGCCACGAAGACGTCCCTTTTTCTGGAAGCTAATAATCTGCATCAGACGCAGAGAAGCTATACTAGTAGGAGAGAGGAAGGTCTCTACTCGGTATAGGTTCGTCTCTGAGAAGCCATGTCCTAAAATAGCTTGTATTGTTTGATTACCCACCTTCTGCATAGCTACTTTTCCATAGGGCTTTGGTCTGAGTGGCTTTTAGAATCTTTAAAAACCGTGGACGAATAATAGCAAAATCATCTGTATCCCAAGGAGCCATAGATAGCCCTGTCCCATTATTTCTAATATGAGATTCTCAATCTTGACTAAGTTTTTTGATAGTGTATTTGTTCTTATTTGCCATTTTACTAACTACCACAGTCCTCACAAATTACCAGGAAGATTTTATCTGCTTAAAAGTGATTAGAGAATTGAGTGAGATACCCTTTCCAAAAGTAAAATATACTTTTAGCTAGTTCAAGCATTGAATATGTAAACTGTTAAAAAGATCGAATTGCCCTAACGTTCTCCTTAGAGTCTTTTTGGGAGACGATATGTCTTTCTAGATAGAAATGCTGTACCATAGCTCCATCTTCTGAAATTTCCCTAGAGTTCCAATAGTAGTCCTTAGCAAACCCTCCAATCTTGTGACGGCGGAGGTACATTGTGTGTAATTCGTCTTCGGATGGTAAATACCAATCGGTGTGCCCCCCCGAAGTTAAGTTTTTACAATCCTTAACTGCTTGCTTCCAGTTTTTTTTACCCTCATCAGTTGCTTTCGCTACTAAGCCATGGCGTCCTGAACTGTCTAAATAAAATACAATACCTCCTTGGGTGGTGTCGCCAATGGATAGGCCATAGTGTGAACTGTCTTTAGTATGGCATGGTTTTTTATAAAAAGAATCCCCTGAATTTAAAGAATCATTGAATTGGTCTCTAGTCGAATTGTTTTTTAAACATCGAATAGAATAGCTTGAAGTTTCTGTCGCAAAGCTGCTTATACCCCCACTAATTAAAACGGCATAGTGCCCATAGTTAGGGTATCCATTTTCATTAAAAGTGCCTTTAATACTTGAAGAACTCCAAAATACAGTTTTAGACCGACTAAAGTCCATACCATCAGAATTTAGGTCCCCTCCTGGAAAAGCATTAAACCCACTTTCATTATTGCCATTTGTAGTATTCCAATTATGGTCACTTTTTAGTGTATTGACAGCTTCTTTTTCTCCTCCTAATGAAGTGAATAATACCTCCCACTCTTCCATAGAAGGTAAGTGCCAGTCGCATGGGCAAATGTTTTTATTGTTTTTATAAACAGTTCTATAGTGATACAGCAATCCATATTGTTTTAATAGGATTGCTTGGTTATTCTCATCAAACCAATCGAGTTGCCATCCACGAAAAGTAGCATTTTGAAACCTTAAATTGGACGACATCCAAACCTGCTGTCCTATCTTTATTGTCCCGTATTCTATTCCATCTCTTTCATCTGTAAATTTACCCTTCTGGTTTTGAGCAAAAACGCTTGTGGTTATTAGTAATGCTATTAGAATGATGTATGTTTTGTTCATTGTTGCTGTATTATTTGTTTGATTTAAAAGAGGAATCACCTGCATCTATAAAACGCACATTCATTGAAAGATCGCCAATTTATAGTTTTTAAACACACAATCATTTGTAAATTTATTATAAGAGGATAGTTTGTTTTTGTTTTTTTCTATCCCAACATAGACTAATCATTACTGCTTTATGAGAGTCTAACTAAGAAGCTTATAGCCGTGTTGTGGTCAATATTTCTAGGTCTATCTATTTTGGCTTTCACCTTTCAGTCTTTTTCTGTCTATCATTTTAGGTCTGAGTGTGGTCAAGCTAGTCCTAATGATGATAAAAAGAAAAATTGTAGTCAGTCTAGTTGAAGGCCTTTTAGCCGTTGCACCTAAGGCTATTTTGTACTCTTTATCCTTTAATAAACGATTCTGCTTTATCCACCATATTGGTACTACCCATAAATACAGGGTTGCGTTGGTGTATCTCAGTAGGTTCTAGATCTAGTATGCGTATGCCATCTCCAGTAGTTGCCTTACCACCAGCTTGTTCCGTGATGAATGCTATGGGGTTACTTTCAAACATAAGACGTAATTTACCATGAGGTGCATCTGTAGTACTAGGATACATGAAAATACCTCCTTTTAATAAGTTACGGTGAAAGTCTGAGACCATACTACCTATATATCTGGCACTGTATACTTCTTTTATGGTAGAGTTACGACAGTAGTCTACATAGTTTTTTACTCCCTGATCAAAGCGGTCATAGTTCCCGTCATTTATAGAGTATATCGTACCATCTTGCGGTATTTTAATATCCGGATGGCTTAGACAGAAGTCACCTATTGATGAATCTAGTGTAAAAGCATCTACACCATTTCCTGTGGTGAACACCATCATAGTGCTACTTCCATATATGATATAGCCAGCAGCTACTTGGTTAGTTCCTTTTTGGAGTACGTCCGCCATAGTCACAGGTCCACCCACGGGACTTATTCTGCGGTAAACAGAGAATATAGTTCCTATACTCGCATTTACATCTATATTACTACTGCCATCTAGCGGATCCATAGCTATGATGTATTTACTATTTACATTCAGCGTAGTCTCTATGTGGTGTATGTCTTCCTCTTCTTCAGAGATGATAGCACAGCAGTCTCCACCTAGTGTGAGTGAAGCTTTAAACTCTTCATTTGCTATGATATCTAGTTTTTTCACCTCCTCACCTTGCACGTTTACCGTACCATGAGCACCTAGTAAGTCTACCAGTCCTGCTTTACGCACATCACGGTTTACTATTTTAGCTGCAAATTTTATATCTCTAAATATCTTGGATAAGTCTCCAGTAGCTTCTGGGTGCTTGCTCTGTTGATCAGCAATAAATTGACTCAGACTTATGACTTGGTTAATTCTCATTATTATATAATTGGATAAGTTTGCAGCAAATTTAATCTTTAATGAGAGTATTCAAGTTTGGCGGAGCAAGTGTAAAGAGTGCAGACGCAGTTAAGAACGTTTCAAAAGTGCTGAATGCACAATCTGAGGGGCCTTTGGTTGTTGTGATTTCTGCTATGGGTAAGATCACTAATAAAATGGAGCAGCTTGTAGATGCGTATTTTTATAATAAAGAAACTAAAAAGCGACTTTTTGAGGAGGTGAGATATTTTCATCAGACCATCACAGATGAGCTCCAGATAGATGAGTACGATTACTATGAAGTGGATAATCTACTCATAGAACTAGAATGTATTATAGAAAAAAAACGTGATGAGTCTTCCTCTTACGATATAGAATACGATAGAATAGTTCCATTTGGAGAACTACTTAGTACGAAAGTAGTAAGTACTTATCTGAATAAGATAGGGTATAGAAACAGGTGGATTGATGCCCGTAATTTTGTGATTACAACAAATAAAAATAGGGCTGCAAATGTCTTATGGGAAGAAAGTCTTCCGCTCATAAATGGGAGTCTGAAGCCATTGATAGAAAAGCAGACTATCCTAACTCAAGGTTTCATAGGGAGAGGTCTTAATCATAAGAATACTACTTTAGGTAGAGAAGGGTCAGATTATACGGCAGCCATATTCGCTTATGCTCTAGACGCAGTGTCTGTGACTATATGGAAGGATGTGGATGGTGTGATGAATGCTGATCCACGTAGATTTGAGGATGCAGTACTTATACCTAAACTCAGCTATAACGAAGCGATAGAGTTGGCGTACTATGGAGCCTCTGTGCTTCACCCAAAGACTATACAGCCGCTAAAAAGTAAAGCGATACCTCTTTATGTCAAGTCATTTTTAGACCCTACAAAGCCTGGTACAGTGGTCCTAGAAAATGCTAGTCGAACACTGAATGAGATGCAGTGCTATATTGTCAAAGAAAATCAATCACTTATTACTATAGCATCTAAGGACTTTTCTTTTATCGTAGAAGATAATTTAGAAATTATTTTCAATGCGTTTAACACTGCCGGAGTGCAGCTAAACTTAATGCAGAATTCTG
>Ga0306865_1000039_pt1 | contig 76496 bp, 76 predicted proteins | sample AntRauTorckE5431_FD_190441 | JGI IMG/M metagenome (GOLD analysis project Ga0306865, IMG submission 190441) | Saline lake microbial communities from Rauer Islands, Antarctica - Metagenome Torckler E5 #431 (v2) (version 2) | ecosystem: Environmental > Aquatic > Non-marine Saline and Alkaline >... | reverse complement strand
TTCATAGACATTTAAAATTTATGAGGATCCCAAAATTTGCTTTAGATCAGATACCATATTTTCCCACAGCATTTTCCCTTCATCTACCTCGTCTTCCTCGGAAAAGTCTGTGATCATAAGCGATACATCTTTTGTGATTTCATCAACTTGAATTTTCATCTCGAAATAATAATTTAGACCGTCTTCATCATCTGCAGTCCATCTCAATTTCATGCGCTCATCCGCTTTTTTGGATAATAATTTTGCCTGTTCTTCACTTCCTTCCCAAATGAATGTAAATAATTCACCTCTTGAATTTACATTATCAGCAAACCATTCGCTCAAACCAGAAGGAGTAGAAATATATTGGTAAAGTAAGGATGGTGAAACCTGTATAGGAAATTCCAATTCGTATTTAACTTTATCACTCATTATTTTCAAATTTAGATTGAAAGCAATATATGGATAATTGATTGAAGTATAAAAACTTTAGTTGAAATAATTATCGAAACAAATTTGCTTAAGCAAAAGATAATATTATCTTTGCAATCTTTTAAAAAGGCGTGGTAGCTCAGTTGGTTAGAGCGTCGGATTCATAACCCGGAGGTCATGAGTTCAATTCTCATTCACGCTACACTTACCCGAAAAGGCTGAGAAAACTCTCAGCCTTTTTTATTTCAAATTTCTTCCTTTTTTTAGTTATTTAAAAGCGTAAATTTTCCAGAGAACACTCTAGAGGACCAACTCACATACTTTTCCTATGAAGCTGATAATTTAGTCACTTCTCATATTAACGCTTACTATTTTCCCATGTGAGTAATCGGTCTTTAATGAAAAAATGAGAAACCAGCCTTAAACAACTAAGGGAAATCTTATGCTTTAGAAATACTTCAAATGCAAAAAAATGAGTCAATGTTCTTTAGATGGACTGGCTGAGTTAACTCAGAAAAGACAACTTGTAAATCTCATTGAGGTTTATGAATTAAATTTGAGTAAAAACCTTAAATAGCTTATCTTCAATGCATATGAGATGTAAAAGGTTTACACTATGAAGTTAAATTCTTCAATCAACAATTTGCCTGGTCTGTTTTACAGAACCAAAAATGATAAAAATTGGACAGCAGAGTTTTTAAGCGATGGTTGTTTCAACCTCACAGGTTACAGAAGTGAAGAATTTTTGAACAAAGAGGTCCACTTAGGCCAAATTATTTTGGATAGCGATAAAGATGCTGTCTGGAATAGTGTTCAAGAGGCTTTAGCAAAACGAGTTGCTTTTAATATAGAATACCGTATTAAACATAAAAATGGGTCCATACTTTATATCTGGGAACAGGGTCAGGGTATTTATGATGAAAAAAATAAACTTAAGGCTGTAGAAGGTTTTTTTCAAGATATTTCACATCAAAAAGAAACAGAGTTACGGTTAAGGGCAGAACAAGAAAAAAATAAAGCCTTATTGGAAGCTATCCCTGACATGATGCTTATACAAGACTTTGACGGTAATTATTTAGACTGTTTCGCACCAAACCCCCATATGCTTTTTGTGCCGAGTGAAGAACTGCTTGGCAAAAACATGAAAGATGTCCTGCCCTCCTCTGTTTTTGAACTTATTCAAAACGCTCACAAACAAGCTATTGATACGCATCAATTACAAGTTATAGAGTATAAAATACCACATCAATCTGGAAATAATTTTTTTGAGGCTCGGGTAATACATTTAAATGAGCACGGTTTACTAACCATTATTAGAGATATTACTTCTAGAAAAAAATCAGATGATCTGTTATACTTAAGAAAAAGAGCCTTAGAGGCTACTACTAGTGGTATTTTGATTGCAGATGCACAAATAAAGGATCATCCTATAGTCTATGCCAATCATGCCGTAGCAAAAACAACAGGATACGAAACAAAAGATTTTATTGGAAAGAACTGTAGGTTCCTGCAAGGAAATGATAGACAGCAGAAAGAAATTTCAATCATAACAAATGCCATTAAAAAAGGAGAGCCCTGCTCCGTTGTACTTCGTAACTACAAAAAAGACGGTTCACTGTTTTGGAATGAAATTTCACTTACACCAATTTTCAACACCCAGCAAAAACTCACTCACTTTATAGGGGTACAAAATGACATCAGTTCCCGCAAAAAAAACGAGTTTATTAAAAATGCCAATCAACATGTGTTGGATATGATTATTCAACATGAACCATTGGAAGGCATTGGTAATAAAATAATCGAGACTATTGAAAAAGCTATCCCCAGCTGTATGGTTTCTATTTTTTTAGTCAACAAAACAAGAAACTCACTCCATAAGTTAGTGGCTCCTAATTTACCTTCCACTTTCAGTAAGAGTATTGAAGGAATAAGTATTGAAAAAAATGCAGCTTCTTGCGGCACAGCAGCCTTTTTAAAAAAAGAAATTATTGTAGAAGATATTGATAAAAGTCCTCTATGGAAAAACTACAAAGAAAAAGCACTTTCTAAAAGTTTGAAATCCTCTTGGTCTTTTCCTATATTTTCTTCCAATCAGGAAGTCCTGGGAACACTTTCTGTATATTCTAATTCCATACGACCGCCTTTGGCAGCTGAGAGTGAAATCATTCGTGATATAACGCGTGCAGCAAGTATTGCTGTAGAGCAACACACTATAAATAAAGCTTTAAAAGAAAGCAACCAACAACTCACTGAGTACGCTGAAAAACTTGAGAATAAGGTTGAACAACGGACCAATGAATTAAGAAACATGGTTCAAAAATTGACGGAATCCAACTTGAGTCTGGAAGATCAAATCTTAGAAACTAAAATTGCAGAACAGAATGTTGTCAAGAGTAAATTTTTATTAGATAATATTTCACAAAATTTCCCTAAGGGATTCGTTGCTGTTGTAAATTCTGATTTAGGAGTGGAGTTCATTGCAGGAGAAGAAGTTGAAGAGCTTGGTTTTGGTGATTTAGCATCCAACTATAAGACCTTTGAAATGATAAAAGGCGTTCCTGGAAAAATTAAAAAAAGAGTCAAAGACTTTGTTGACAAAACTTTTAAAGGGGAACACTGTTCTTTTGAAATTCATTTTAAAAATAAAACTTACTTGGTTAATACAACTCCGCTATTTAACTCGAAAAATGAGATAGAACATGTTTTGTTGGTCCACAATAATATCAGCCTCCAAAAAGACGCAGAACTTGAAATGCTTCATAACCTGAAAAAAGAACAAGAACTAGGTGAAATAAAATCCAGGTTCATATCTATGGCCTCACATGAATTTAGAACTCCGCTTAGTGCAATATCATCTTCTGCTATATTAATTGAAAAATTAAATTCTCAAGAGAATGAACTTAAGCGAATACATCATGTTTCTAAGATTAAAAAGAATATTAAAAATCTGGTCATAATTCTTAATGACTTTCTATCTCTTAGTAAACTAGAAGAAGGTAAAGTAAAGGCTGAACTTACGGCATTTGATCTTATTGAATTTTCAATAGCTATTATTGAAGAAATGGAAGGCATTAAAAAAAAGGGACAGCAAATTATTTTTAATACCCAACTAACCGAAGCCACGGTAAAGCTAGATGCAAAATTAATGCGCCATATTTTATTCAATTTACTATCTAACGCCATAAAATATTCTGGAGAAGATAAAGTGATCAACTTTGCAATTAGTTTTGAGGATAAGCACTTGAATATTGAAATAAAAGACCAAGGCATAGGTATTCCAAAAGAGGATCAATTCAAAATTTTTGAGCGATTTCATCGGGCACACAATACTACTCATATACAAGGTACAGGTCTGGGGTTGCATATTGTAAAGCACTATGTAGAACTGATGCAAGGCAGTATAACTTTTGAAAGTGATGTTCACACCGGTTCCACCTTTCACTTAAAATTTCCAGAGATTAACTTAACATCCTAAATCCATGAAAACCATTGTATTAATTGAAGACAACCAAGATGTACGAGAAAACACGGCAGAAATTCTTGAGTTGCAACATTATAAAGTTACTACAGCAGAAAACGGTAAAATTGGTGTTGAAAAAGCAATAAGTAATATTCCAGATCTCATTATTTGCGATATTATGATGCCAGAACTAAACGGGTATGAAGTCTTTGAAAGACTATCTAACCATCCTAAAACGGCAAGTATTCCATTTATTTTTTTAACCGCAAAATCGGAAAAAACTGATTTTAGAAAAGGAATGAATCTTGGGGCAGATGATTACCTAACTAAACCGTTTGAAGAAAAAGAATTATTGGAAGCAATAAAATGTAGAATAAAGAAAAGTGATTTCTTAAAAAGGGAGTTCTCAAAAAACTTAGAGGGAATTACAAATTTTTTAAAAGAAGCCTCACAGTATTTAAATATTGAAGAACTTTCCAATAATCAGGAACTCCAATTTTACAATCACAAAGATTACATTTTCTCTGAAGGCTCTTCTGCACGTCATTTGTATTTTATCCATAGTGGACATATCAAAACCTATAGAGCTACGCAGTCTGGGAAGGAATTTGTTTCAGGTTTTTTTGGACCTGGAGAATTTATCGGGCAGTTATCCTTGCTCAATTCGAAGGGTGTCTATCTTGAAAACGCGATTGTAATAGAAAGTGCTGAGGTTTACGTCATCTCCAAAACAGATTTTACCACTTTATTGTATCAAAATAAAGATATAGCTAAAAAGTTTATAGAAATGATTTCAAATAATTTAGCAGAAACTCAAGACCAATTGGTAGACATGGCCTTTTCTACAGTAAGGAAGAAAACAGCAAAAGCTCTTCTAGATTTACACCATAAAAGTATAATTCATGATAATCCAGACAAAGGTATTGGTATCCCGAGAGAGGATTTTGCAGGACTCATAGGGACTGCTACAGAAACAGCAATAAGGATGTTATCGGAATTTAGGGAGGAAGGATTAATAGCTGTGGGTCCTAAAAGTAAGCTTATTATTCTGGATAAAAACAAGTTAAAGCATATAGCAGAATACGAAAATTAAGCTTTTTTCTTCGCTTGACTTAAAATCTAACATTTACTCAATCTCATGGGTTTGTCCTGATGTATGTCATCAATTTAACTACTAGGCAATCTTAAATTTAGTCTGTAATTAAATAATCTACTCTTATTAATTTGCAATTTTAAGGCTCATGGATAAGCAAAGTCAGCAAAGGACAACTTTTATCAAAGACTATTCAGACTTTAATCAAATTGAAAAAGTACTCTTAAACTTGACTCATAACAAAAATTTTATTTCACAGTTCTCTATTATTGGAAAATTGAGTGATGAGAACTACCCTACTCAACGCTTTACTAATGGGCGATTTCTCATAGAAGATAGACTTAAAAAAGTTTTGGATACTTCAATTCATTATGGAAAAGTCGTAAATTCAGAAATTGGTACGCTTATAATTACAGGTTTTTTAGCATCATATTTTCTTCAAGAAGTGGAAGGAAGAACTTTAGGCTCACTTTCTGAAGGTCCCTATGGCATTATAAGAGGTTTAGGATTTAGTAATGAGGAGACCGTTTACTTTATCAAAGCAGTAGATGCCGGTCATTTTTTATTGCTTATTCGAGATTATCAATACAGATTGAATGAGCTTAAAAAAACACTTTAAACTCAAAGAGTTCACAACATCTTTCGCATTGTTTACAAAGCATACAATAGTTTTAGATGAATTGATGGTTATAAATTTGATCGTAAAGGCTAAGTAAGAATTTCACTTCTAACCTGATATTTGGAAACTGACCTATATCATTTCGTTCTAGCCAAATTGAATGCAACTTTACGATATAAACGATCAAACTCTTTTCTGATGAAGCAAGACCTCACCAACATTCAAAATAAGGAAGAATTTCGACTTTTTGTTTCAAAAAGTTACACAGAACTTATTCAGTTTAAAAAAAATAAGGACAAAACTTCATTTAATGAATATTTTATGAAGATTATACCCAAAATTAGAAAATATGTTGAAGGAAGATTAACCGCAGCTATTTTGAAAGGTCATTTTTCGAAGAATAAATATAAAGCGGATGATATAATCGATCAGCTATTTATCGAAATTTACGATCGTATTGAAGAGGTTGATCATGAAGACGAATTCTATCTCTGGTTATTTAAAAAAACCAATGAACTTCTTGAGGATATTGAAGTAGAAGAAGAGTTTGATGACTTTTTCTTCAAAAATATTGATGACTATACAAAACCCGAATGGGATGAACTACAAGAAAAGTACAGTAGAGATGGAGATGGGGATTTTGTAATGCTAGAAGACTTAGATGACCCCTCATACAATCATAACCAATATACTTTAAATCATGTTTTTGTAGAAGATAAGGAAAAGGCATTAATCAGTAAAATAGATAAAGACCTAAGCGATCAAGACCTTAGAAATCATATTAGAACAGTCCTTATTAATTTACCATTTCCTATGCGACACGTTTTTGATTTGTCAACCCATCAACATTTAAGATTAGAAGAAATAGGACAACTCACAAATAGAACAGTAAAGGACGTCAAGGAATTATTAAAACAGGCTAAAGAAGCTTTACAAATAAGCCTCTTCAATAGATATCCTGCAAGCTGAGTTCCTCTACTTAAAACTTTGGATTCGCTGTTTTATATAATTTATTAGAGCAATTTATTCATATAAAAATTATAGTAATGAGTTTTTTAAACGAGACGATAATACCTGGAAATCATGGTAAAATCTTTGGAACCAATGCTGAAAGTATTAAAGATTTAGAAAACATCAAAGAAAGAATTTTGGAATTGGAAGGAATCAAAGAGGTAAGTATCAATTTTGAAATATTTCCGAGAGAATTTACAGTTCAGACTTCTAAGATGGTCAAGGTAGCTGCTGTTGAAAAGCAAGTAAATGCTGTTGGTTTTCATTTTATACCAAAGGAAACCTTCAAGCTATAAATTGAAGTCAGAAGACCTTAAATAAATAATTGAAAATTCTTAAACATAATATCATGTCTGAAAATGAAATGAATCCTAAAAAAGAATTACTACTCGCGGCTGGACTAAATGTCTTACATTTTGAAAGTCGTGAGTGGTTGAGTAAGATTGAATTCTGGAAAGATGAATTAAGATTTTTTAATAATCTATTACTAAAAAACAAGTCTTCAAAAGAAAAAAATAATATTTACGAAGACATGCTTATCATGCTTGATAACATTCAAACTGATTCTTTTGAAGAGTTAAAACGCAGAATAACTTCTCATGAAAAAGTACTATCTGATATAGAAAAGTCTGAAAATATGATTTCTGATGAGTCTTATCGTGAAAAGCACAGAGAAATTCAAAATCTAATGAGCTCATTTGAAAGTGATCTCAAAGCGTTTAAAAAGCTTGTTTTTAAGTACGAAAAAAAGCTTTTGAAATAAATTTAAGGAGCCTGAAGTTATATTGATTAATCTTCAATTAGTACAGTAGCATACCTACACTAATGATTTTAATTTTAGATACTTATGAAATTACTTTTGTATAGAAAAAGTTATAGTTTAGAAGACTCTATTCAAAACTTTTTGGATTTTTATTATGCGTCAACGATGACATATTTGGCCAGTGATCTTCTGCACGAAGGGCTATTACCAGATCAAATTAGTAAAGCAGTTTCAGCAGCTATAAAAGCAGCAAAAGCGTCAAACATTGAGATCCACAAGCATTTTATGTTAGTTTATAGCGGGATCAACAATTCAATAATTCAAGACTGCAAGCTATCACATTTAGGCTTCGGATTAGTGGTCATGAATGCAGATTCTAGCCTATCCTCGATAAGTAGATTTCAAGTAGAAGTTTTGAGTACTTATTTTGAAAAGTCTTTATAGGAATTGCTAGTAAAAATTTACTTATAAATTCTGTAAACCAAATTCCTTTGCTATTTAGAGATTAACCCTCCACTTTATTTTTTTTATTTTCATTAAATAAGTTTTGGGTAAACTTATAAATCAATTTTAAATAATCTTTACCATTATTTTGTCTGATAACGATTGTAGCATTTGATTAGTTCGTACCAAATCACAGATAAAAAACCAATAGCTACAGCATAGATGATTAAGCTAAATTTCAAAATCTCAAAATTGAAAAAATGATTAAATTCTGGAACGGCTAAAAGCAGTACAGTTAAGACTAAAGTAATCAGAATTATAATTGGTAACATGTTATTCTTGTAAGTTAGCGTAGTCAAAATGGAGTAATGAAAAGAACGATTAACTAGGGTTAAAAATAAGTTAGCAGAGATTAGTGTAACGAAAACAATAGTGCGAGTTGCGTCTTCACTTAATTCACTATATACACCATATCGATAGACAAACAAGCATCCTAAGGTGATCATTAAACCTTGAATAATGCTTGTTATTAACTCTTTTTGATTAAAAAAGGTATCAGTAACCAGGCGGGGCTTTTGTGACATCATGTCTTTTTCAAGTGGTTCATTCTCATAGATAATACTGCAGGTAGGCCCCATTATCAATTCTAAGAAAATAATATGAACAGGAGTGAAAATATTGGGGTAGGTCCAGCCTAAAATGAGTGGGATAAAAACCATCATTATAATTGGAATATGTATAGATATGATATACCGAATTGCTTTTTTTAAATTAGTGTATATACGCCTACCCATAGCTACAGCTTCGACCATCCCTGAAAGATCGTCTTCCAATAGGATTATCGAAGCAGCTTCTTTAGCGATTTCTGTCCCCTTCTGGCCCATAGCAATTCCTATATGGGATGCTTTTAATGCAGGTGCATCGTTAACGCCATCCCCAGTCATAGCCACAATTTCATGATTTGCTTTTAAGGCATTAATAATTTTCAATTTAGCCTCTGGATACATCCTTGTAAAAACAGAACATGTTTTTACCTTCTCTTTGAGTTCGTCTTCACTTAGCAACATCAGTTCTTCACCAGAAATACTATTCTTATATCCATGGAAATCAATATCTTCAGCAATAGCTTTAGTTGTAGCAGCATTATCACCTGTGATAATGTTTACTTTGATTCCTGCTTTGTAAAAGGCTTCAAACACAGATTTGATGTTTTCTTTTGGAGGGTCATTAAAAGCTACTATACCTTTAAAGTCAAAGAGAAACTCTTGTTGATGTTTTGGGAAATTATTTCCATTAAAATGTGACTCCCCTACACCTAGAACCCGATATCCTTCTCCAGTAAGAGCATCTATAGCATTGTTTACCTTTTGTAATTCTTTATCACTAAGAGTAGACACATTCAATAACGCCTCTGGTGCTCCTTTGGCCGCAATGATTCGATTTCCAGTTTTACTCTCAAAAATATGAGTCATCATTGGTGGTTTACCATCTAAAGGATATTCATGAATGATTTTATAGTCTTGTCTTTCGTCTCGTTTAAAAGTATTTTCATAAGACTTGTGCAAAGCTATTTCCATAGGATCAAATGGAATGGGTTCACTCGCCCACATCGACAATCGTATAAGGTCTTTTTCTGCGTTTTTAAACTCATTTTCACTGCGGATCTTATGTGAAGAAAGAGAATATACTTTAGCCAATGCCATTTTATTCTGGGTTATGGTACCCGTTTTATCGGAACAAATCACTGGAGCACCTCCAAGAGTCTCAACCGTTTTGATTTGCTTTACAATGATTCCCTTTTTCATCAACCTATAGGAACCTAAAGCCATAAAAGTTGTAAATGCCACTGGAATTTCTTCAGGAAGAATGGACATAGCCAGTGTAAGTGCTTGAAGCAAACTATCCCAAATTTGGGATGAATTATAATAATTGATTCCCCAGACTACAACAAAAATAATAGCACCAATTACTACCATTTTCTTTACAAAATCATGGATTTGTTGCTCAAGAGGGGTCTTTTCTTCTCTAATGTCTTCCAGACTCTTACCTATCTCTCCTAGTCGAGTTTCGCTACCTATGGCAGTTACCGTGGCAATAGCAAGACCACTTACTACAGTAGTCCCTTTATAAATAATACGATTGTCTGTAGTTGAACTTTTAAAAACTGAAAGCGACTCTCCAGTAAGAAGGGATTCGTTGACAGAAAAGTCATTTGACTGCGCAATTTTTGCATCTGCCGGTATACTGGTGCCTTCTTCTATAATTAAACTATCTCCTAAAACTAGCTCCTCACTTTCTATTTCAAGTGTACAGCCATTTCGAATAACTTTACATCTGGTTTGAGAAAAGATTTTAAGTTTGGCAAGGGCATTTCTACTTCGGTGTTCCTGATATAGAGATATTGTTGATACTAAAACAATTGCCACAGCCAAAAAAATACCTTCATTTACATTACCGCTGATAAAATAGATAACAGATGCAACTAGTAATAAGATCACCATGGGTTCTTTTAGCAGACTTTTAAAGGCTTTTAGGCTAGCATAAACCTTTTTGGTCTTAAAACTATTTCTTCCATACTGTTCTCTAGACTCAAGTACTTGCTTAGAAGTTAAGCCTTTGATAACTGAATTTTCAATAGTCATGAAGTTTTAAAAGTTAAAAAGCTGTCGCCTAAGAGTGATCATCTTCTGCACCCTATAATTTATAATTAGTTATTCTTTCTTTTTTCTTCTTCTATATAATGCTCTAACAAGCTGTGTAAACTTTTAAGATAATTCTGCATGACCTCTTTGTCCATATGAGGTTCACTAGAATTTGGTAAGGTTAATGGATTTTCATCTAAACTACGGTAGAGCTCAGGAAAGCTGGTTTCTATATGGTTAGTAAGTTGAGTAATCTCTTGAAGTGTGGTGTGTAAGTCTTTCATAAAAACTGTAATTCAGAATTGAAATAAGATGTTATTGAGAATTAATGCTTAGTTGCTTTACTAAATCCTCTCCAGTAATAAGGTATTCTGTAATTTTAAAAACCTCTCTTCGCTGATTTCTAAAATCTTTGACAAATTGAGCAAAATTATCTTCAAGTCCTTCATGTTCCAATCTAAACTGATGAGAATCTAGAGTAGAAGAGTCATCGATTAGTTCTGCTAAATGATGTAAGTGCTGATTGATTTTACTTAGTAGTGAAACACACTGTTTATCTACTTTAAGCAAATTGATTTCAATTTCTAATACCTTGTCAATATTTTCTCGCTTAGAAATCTTAAGGAAATACTTATCAATCAGATGGTGTAAAAAGTTCAAATCTTCACTATAAAAAGAAACATCAGATTTCCAGTGTTCAGTCAAGACATAAAGTCCCTGCCAATTAGCTTCGCTTATAAAATTACCTTTAGGCCTTTTTCCGAAAGCATTCATTTCTTTCTTTTTCTCCTCTAAAAATAAAGGGAGATTACCAATTCTAGACTGACCTAAGTCAGTTAAGTTCATTTTCTATAAATGATCTAAGTCATTCATTTATAAAGGACAACAAAGTAAATTAGGTTTCTTAATCAAAAACTTAAAGCAGTAGCATGAAAACCTTACTTTACAGTACCGATTATTCAGAGAATTCCATTGCAGCGTTTAAATATGCTCAAGGAATAAGTTCAAAAATGAATGCAATGCTAAAAGTGATCCATGTGTTTGATTATCCTAGCATGTTGGATGATATAGATTTGAAACACGAAGACCCTTTCCCCAACATGGGGGTTTATGCGAGTAACAAACATAAAACTTTACTCAATGAGTTTTGTGCTAAACATTTAGACCCACATTTTAAGAATTTAACGCTGGAAGTAGAAGCCGTTGAAAATGAGTCTATCGCCCATGGCATTACTTCTATGGCAGATGAAATCAAAGCCACTATGATCATCATAGGAATGAAGGGTGGTAGTCGATTAAAAGAAATACTTATGGGAAGTACAGCAAAGCAACTACTCAAAAAAGCGCCTTGCCCTGTTTTAGCCATTCCTAAACAAGCTGCTTATAAAGAAATTGAAACTATTGTCTACCTCACTGATTTTGAAGAAGAAGATCTTGGAGTTATCCATAAGATTATTGAAATCGCCGAACCATTTGGTGCCAAAATCAAGGTTGTACACATTTCACAAACAAAATCAAATGGCAAACACGACCCTCATTACAAGAAAAAGAAAATTGAAGACCAAGTTGACTATTCAAACTTGGAGATAGAATTGTTTAAGGCCGATATTATTTTTGAAGGTTTAAAAAAATATATTAAGAATGAACAACCAGATTTGATTGCAGTGCTTGAAAGAGAAGATAAAAGTTTGTCTTCTCAATTATTTCATAGAGATATAGTAAAAAGGATGAAGTTTTATGGCAAGACACCTTTATTAAGTTTTAATGCAAAAAATTATGGAATTTTCCACTTCTAAACTTCAATTCGCTCTATTATGTCAAGACAAATTTTTAGGATAATTATAGGTACTGCATTAGCTATTGCGCTGCTGCTTTATGTAACAAAAGAATTTTATAATATTGAATTCCTTATTATGTTTTCTAGCCTAAATTTTTTGATTTTTAGCTTAGGGGTTCATGGATTGATAGCACATTCGTATCGAATTGAAAACAAAGTTGAGCTCACACTTTTTCCTCTCATAATGTGGGTAATTTGGACTATCTTATTTTTGGCTTTCGTATTTATCATTTTACCGATGTATTGTGACAACTTTCTTGTTGATATATCTTAAGAAAAAAGTTTATAACCCATCGTAAGTTTTTAATTTATTCTTCAATATCTGGTTTTCTTTTTTCAAGTCTTGTACTTGTTTCAAAAGGTTGGAAATAGCATCTATTCCTTCCAAGTTTATGTGGAGATCGTAGTGCAGACGCATCATTTTTTCCACCTCATGTAGCTGTCTAGCATGAAGGTATTCATCCTCTTCAGTAATTACAATCTCAATTAAATCAAGCTCTTGTAGGGCGCTTATAAATGTTGTAGACACGTCATAATGACTGCAAAATTGCTTAATTGAAATGAGCTGGGTTGTTTTCATATCATCGAAGTTTTGATAATTCAGTAAACAGTTCTTTTTCTTTAGATGAAAGTGTTGTAGGCATAATAATGTTGAAAATAATAAACAGATTTCCAAACTCGCCCTGTTTTTTATACTTGGGAAACCCCTTTCCTTTCAACTTGATCTTAGATCCATTTTGGGTTTCTGCCTTTACTTTGAGCTTAACCTTGCCATCCATGGTATCGATCACGATTTCTCCTCCAAGCAATGCTTTGTAGAGATCCAGGTCTTTGGTCAAATACAAATTAGATCCATCTCTTTTAAAAAAGTACTGTTTGTGATTAAAAATTCAATAAGCAAATCGCCATTTGGTCCACCATTTACTCCTTTTCCTCCATGTCCTTTGATCTTAATAACTTGACCATTCTCCACACCTGCAGGAATAGTTATGCGTATTTTTTTATTATTGACCGTAAGCGTTCGTTTATGGGTGGTATAGACCTCTTTCAGATCTAACTGCAATTGAGCATTAAAATCCTGTCCTCTAAATTTTACCTGATTCCCAGAACGTCCAGAAGTTCTCCCTCCAAACATATCGTTGAAAAAGTCAGAAAAATCTTCTCCAGAGTAGTTTTCAAATGGAGACCCTGATGCCTGTTGATGAGACTGTTGATGTTTTGCCTTTTCATAGTCTTCGCCATGCTCCCAGTGCTCTCCGTAGGTATCATATTTTTTTCTGTTTTCTGGATGACTTAAGACTTCATTTGCCTCATTAATTTCTTTAAATTTCTGCTCAGCGGTTTTATCGTTAGGATTAAGGTCTGGATGATATTTTCTGGCAAGTTTGCGGTAGGCCTTTTTAATTTCATTTTCCGTCGCATTTTTAGAAAGACCTAATATTTTATAGTAGTCTATATAAGCCATGTGATCATGTTAAAGTTAACGTCTATGTTTAATCCATTAATAAACTAAAATAGCAGTAATTTCAATTATAAAGTATGATCATTATCATACTTGCTGTAAGATAAAATCAAGAGCAAGAACTAGATAAATTTACTCCTTTTTCTATTAATAGTTATAGTGATCAAAGCATTTTACCATCTTCCATGAGAAGTATCCTATCGGTTTTTTTTGCAAAATCTTCATCATGAGTTACAATCAATAAAGACAAGCCTTGCTCTTCACTTAACTGCTTAAAAATCGAAAACACATTCTCTGCATTGTGACTATCCAGGTTTCCTGTGGGTTCGTCTCCCATAATAATAGAAGGGTTATTAATTAAAGCCCTTGCTATGGCTACTCTTTGCTTTTCTCCTCCAGAAATTTGAGATGCCTTTTTAAGTGCTAAATGCTCAATATTAAGCATCTTAAGCTTGTTTTGTGCCGTTTGTTTTATATCGACTACAGACTTCTCAGCTAACTTTTTGGCAGGTAGCATTACATTTTCTAAAACTGTAAATTCCGAAAGTAAATAGTGGAATTGAAATACAAAACCAATGTGTTTATTTCGTAAATAAGATAAATGTGTAGCATCTTTGCCAGTTATAAGTTGATTTTGTAAGTATAATTCTCCGGTATAATTGGTATCCATAGTAGATAATATGTAGAGCAATGTTGACTTACCACAACCAGATTTACCCATAATAGAGGTAAATTCTCCTGTTTTGACCTGAAAGTTAATATCCTTCAGCACCTGAAACTTTACTGGTTTTTTAAAATATTTATCGATATGCTTTGCTTCTAAAACTATATCCATCTTATTGTCCTCTTATAATGGTTACGGGATCTATTTTTTTTGCTTTTCTGGAAGGAAGATATCCAGCTAAAAAGGTAGATACCATTGCGAAAGAAAATCCGATGATAAAATAGGAAGGCTGCAAATGAATAGGATATGTATCTACAGTTGGTAAAGCTTCCGTTTCAAAAGGTATTGTACCTATAAAGGAAGCCAATCCAAAACCTATAAGTAAGCCTAACAAACCTCCAAGGATCCCAATTATCATAGCCTGACTCATAAATATAAGTTGAACATCTTTACCTGAAAATCCTGTAGCTTTCAGAATAGCTATGTCATTCATTTTTTCATAAATAAGCATATTCAAAATATTATAAATTCCAAAGCCCGCCACTATTAAAAGCGTGATAGAGACGGCATAAGTAATAAGGTTTCGTATATCGGTTCCTGTATCAAATTGGGCGTTGGCTGTTTTTATATCGACTGCCTTGAGACCAAACTGTTGCTCTACAAGTTGAGACATAGGTAAAGCCTTTTCTAGATCCTTAAGCTTCACATTAATATCTGTAATATAATTATTGGCTTCACCCAATATTCTTTGGACAGTTGAAATATTGGTAAAACTTTGAATAGCATCCAGGTCTGAAATACCACTTTGGTAAAAGCCAACGATTTTTAATGGAAAAAAGTTGCCGTTGATGGGGCTTATTTGAATGCGGTCACCAACGTTTAAAGCCATTTTCTTTGCTATACCAATTCCTAGTATGATTCCGTTATCTGTATTTTCTAAAGCTTCTGCAGAACCTTCAATAATATAATCTTCAAGGTTAAAATATTTAGATTCTTCTAAAGGATTTAAGCCCGTAAGATTACCACCTAATTCTATGGAACCAGCAATATAAAAAATCTGCGTCACCACCTGAGGTAACGCCCCAAGTACATCTTTGTCTTTTTCTAAGTAGTCAATAATTGGTAACGCATTATGTATTTTCTTCTGACTTATTTTGGGTTTGATAGAACGTACAATGTTCAAATGGCTTGCAAAATCATCATAAATAGAAACCGGTTGATCTTTTGAAGGTTCAATTTCATTGTAAATATGAATGTGAGGCGTTTGATTTAGTATCAAGTCGTCCAGCATAGCATTTAATCCAGTCATAAAACTGACCAAGGTTATATAAGATCCAATACCAAAAGTTACACCCAAAGCTGCAACAAGTGTTTGCCTTAGCTTGGTCACCAAATGTGTTTTTGCTATGCTTAATATGATGTTCCAATTTATCATTGCTTGGGTTTGTATATAAAAGTTTCCTTGTCTATTCCAGATAGAACCTCGACATAATCCATGTTTTGCAAACCACTTTTTATGGTAACCAATCCATCTTTGGTCTTAACTTGATTATTACCTATGAGGTAAGCTTTAGGGATGGTTAGAACATCTTCTTTTGTAGAAATTATGATATTAGCTTCGCCAGAAAGTCCAGGATATAATATTTCTGGAGAAGTTTTAAAAACAGCTTCTACAGTGAAAGTTTGGTTTCGTTCGTCTTTTTTAGGATAAATCTTTGAAATTTCTCCTTCAAAAATAGTGTTACTATACGCCTCGAGATCAATAAGCACTTCTTGGTTTAAAGCAATACTTACGATATCAACTTCATCTACCAGCAACTGCATTACAAAACGATTTGCACTTCCTATGGAAGCTATAGGTTCTGAAGAATTTATTATTTCTCCAGGTTCTTTAAGCAAAGCGTAAATTTTTCCTTTAAGTTTACTAGTCACCGTAAAGTCATTTGTAGCAATTGTAGCAGTAGTGTGATTAATCTCTGCTTGACTTATAGCAGTTTTAAGTTCATTTTTGGTCCTCTCATACTTATTTATAATGCGACTTAACTGGTTGGTAGCAAGTTCATAATTTAATTTTTTAGTCTCGTAATCAAAATGGGATCCTATCTTTTGAGCCCATAAACTCTTTTGTCTAAAAAAATTGATAGAATCGTTTATGACAGACAATTTTGCAGCTTCAATTTCGTCTTCCAGACCATATAATATGGCAGCTCGTCCTTTGTAGTTTTCTTTAGCGAGATCCAGTGCGAATTTTGCATTTTGAGAATTTAATAAAGGTGTGCTATTTACAATTTGAGCAATAGGTTCTTCATTATCTACCAAATCTCCTTCAACCACCCAAAGTTTATCTAAGATTCCCGACACAGACGCATAAACTTTATAAAGGCTATCGGGCTGAACTGTGACCGATGCATAAACAGATTCCATTAGGTCTCGTTTTACTGGTTGTATTTTATCAGTTTTTTCTGAACAAGATATCAAAGAAATCCACAAGACTAATAAAGCTAAACTTTGTATGTAAACACCACTAATTCTATCTGTTTTAAAACCCATTGATCAATATATTAGTTATAAAGTAAATTCCAGGTTTTAGATTAAGTAAAAGTTTATCTATCCATTTTGAAATCCATACTATTATTTTTGGAAATCAAATTCTTTAAGTAATGCATTTATCTAGCATATCACAAAACTAAATTTTGTATTTTTTTTAGAAGAGTAGGTTTAGGCCTTGAATTATTTATCAACCTTAAGCACAGTCCACTTGTTTTTCTCATCCTTTTGAGCGTATAAAGATGCAGCTATTTGTTTATAAGTAATAGGAGGTGGGTTTTTTAAAACAGACCTGTCTAGAGCTATATTTTTTCCCTCTGGAGTTAAGTATTTAATAATATTGCCATCATTACTGATCACAACTTCGTTGTATTTATAATAGACCACGTTCTTACCAAGAGCATCGTTTTTCCCAGCAACCTCCTTTATTAATTTTAAGACAATGGCCTTGCCGTCCTTGAAATTGGTCGCGTTCAAAAATTGAGGTTCAATAGCGGTTTTACCTGTAGGATTAATGTATCCAAAATATGTAATACCATCTTTCTTTTGGGTTACTAAACAGCGTTCATCAATAAATACAGGATAGTTCTTATGTTCGGGACTTGGAAACAAATCATTCCTAAAGTCGACAACGAGATCACCTTCCGTATTCATAAACCCCCATTGACTCCCTTTTTGAATGGCTGCTAAACCCTCATGGAAAGGAGCTATTTTATCTAAATTCTCTTGAGTCTGAGCACACACTAATAAAGGAATCAGAAAGAAGAAAAAAAATAATTTGTCAATTTTCATAACATTTGTTTTAGAGTTACTTTTGAGAAGTAACTCTAAAACAAATGTTATGAAATGACATTAATCATACATTCAGTGGATTATAGCTTTCGAAAGGTATCATTATAAGCTGAAGGAAAAACTAAATTAATCGCTCAGCCAGAGCGAAAAAATAACTCTAGAGACAGTCACTTTTCAATGTCAACCGATAATCAGTAGTATATCATCATATACATTTCAAATGCTCTTCATAATAATACAAATAAAAAACTGGCCTTAATTCTAAAGTACAATCAGTCATTGGTTATCAGAACATTACTAAATCTGATTTATATCATTTATTAAGTTCTACTAGCCTCTTAATTTTAAATACTAATATATTAATATTTTCAACATGGAAATTTCACTCTTTTTAGCAAAATTTTGGGGTTGGTATTTACTCATCTTCTTTTTTATTTTAAGCCTAAATCCAAGACGAATTAAACAAATTTTTGACGATTTAAAAGATGAGAAGTTCTTAATCATCTTTGCCTTTTTTGCCATAACTGTTGGGTTACTCAATATCATAATTCACAATATTTGGGAACCAAATTATAAACTCATAGCAACGCTTATTGGATGGTCATCACTCTTCCTTGGCTTAGCTCTATTTATTTTTCCACAACGTACAGTAAAGTTCCTTATCATACTCAACGTTAAATTAGTACAAGTTATTTATAGCCTTTTATTTTTAGTAGGCTTATATCTTCTTAATGTTGTTTATGACATAGTCCCTGTATAACCTTATACTAATATTTAAGTTTATGCATTTGAAGTATAAATGTATAAACTTCTCTAAACTGATTTTTATCATTTGTAGACGCTACTCTATTCTTTAATTTTAGATAAATAATAAAAACTTAAAATGATGGATATAGAAATTCAATTTGTAAACATGGACACCAGCGAAAGCTTCGATACTTACGCTAGAAAGAAATTAAATAAATTAAACAATAAATACGAAAGTATTATTCGGGCACAAGTATACATTAAGAAGGAAAACGACCCTAAAGGACTAGGTCATATTTGTGACATAGAATTGAGTCTCTCTGGACCAAGAATTTTTGCTTCTTCCAATGAAAAAAATTATGAACTCGCCCTCAAAAATACCATTGGTGATCTAGAAGATCAGCTTGAAAAAAGAAAAGGTAAAATAAAGCCTTATCTGTAGAAGAGAGGCTTAGCCTTAAAGTGGTTTTAAAGAGCTTGCTTTTTGAGTTTTTGAATACTACACTCGGTTATTAATCTTCAATTCAATAATTATGAAACAGATCCTATTACCTACAGATTTTTCAGATAACTCATGGAATGCAATTTCTTATGCAGTACATTTATTCAAAGGTGATGAGTGTACGTTTCACGTTTTTAACGCTTATACACCTACCATCTATAAAGTAGATTATGCTTTAGAATACCCTTCAGAATATGGTTATATTGATAAAGCAGAAGATGAATCTAAAGAAGAGCTGGATAAATTACTTGCCAAGATTTCAAAGGTAAAAACTAAATCTTCCAAGCATACCTTCAAAACTTATGCAAGATTTGAGTCTATATCTAGTCTTATAAGTGAGTTTTTGAAGTCTTTGGAAATAGATCTAATTGTTATGGGAACTCAAGGAGCAACAGGGGCCAAAGAGGTTCTCTTTGGATCTACTACAGTTCACGTTCTCAAATCTGCAAAATGTCCTGTTTTGGCCATACCTTCAAATTTTTCATACGAAAATCCACACGAAATTCTATTCCCAACAGATCTAAATGTATCTTTTAACTCATCTCAGCTTTCCATACTTAAGGAAATAGTAACTCATCACCATGCCAGGTTAAATGCGATGCATGTTTCTTCAGGATACGAACTTTCAAATAGTCAAAAACAAAACCAGCAATTGCTAGAAGACATTTTCAAGCATTCTGCTTATTTATTTCATAATATAAAAACTATGAGTGTAACGGAAGCTATAAATGAATTTCAAATAAAAAACAAGACTAACCTATTGGTCATGATCAATAACAAACACTCTTTTTTTCAAAATATATTTTTTAAGAATACCATCACTCAAATCGGTTTTCATTTAAAAATTCCCTTTTTAGTGATTCCTACACTTGCTTAAAGTACAAACTTTAAGTGAGTCTAAAAGAAAGAAGACTTATTCAACAAATAATTCTAGCCTTAAGACAGTTTAGAAAATGACTTTTTCATAAATATAATACGAATGGAAACACCTCAAATAAGCATTATAAAATCTTCTGGTGAAAAAGTTAGATTTTCTTTAAGTAAATTAAGAGCTTCACTCAAAAGAACAGGAGCCGACGATAAGACTATAAGTCAGATTTTAGATAAAGTGCGCGATGAACTCTACCAAGGTATTTCAACAAAAGAAATCTATAACCGTGCTTTTGGCTTGCTCAAAAAGAATAAACGCTCTTTTGCCTCTAAATATAAACTCAAAAAAGCCATCTACGAATTAGGTCCAACAGGGTTCCCTTTTGAACGGTTCATAAGTGCTGTTTTAAATTATTCAGGCTATACAACCGAAGTTGGTACTATTCTAAAAGGAAAATGTGTGTCTCATGAGATTGATGTGATTGCTCATAAAAATTCTAAAACTACGGTTATAGAATGTAAATTTCACAGCGAACAAGGCTACAATTGCAATGTAAAAGTTCCATTATATATCAATTCTAGATTCCAAGACATCAAAGAGAATTGGAGTAAGGTTTCAAAAAAAGATGCTTTACTTGAGCCTGGCTGGGTGGTCACCAATACAAGATTTACAGAAGATGCCCTTCACTACGGAAGGTGCTGCGGGTTATCGTTAATAAGTTGGGATTATCCATTGAAAAATGGATTGAAAGATAGAATAGACCGTTTAGCACTTTATCCTATTACGGTTTCAACACTTCTTACCCAACGAGAAAAGCAGTTTCTCCTGAGCAGGTCTGTGGTTTTACTAAGAGAATTGATCAATGATAAGTTTTACTTAGACCATTTGGGAGTTTCTGAACTCAGGAAAAAAAAGATTTTTAAAGAAATATCTCAACTATGTGAGTAAACGTAAGTTATATGGACAAAATTGCAAAAATTCATTTTCTTGGTGCAGCTGGAGTGGTAACTGGCTCCAAGTTTTTAATTGAAACTTCAGAGAAAAATATCCTCATTGATTGTGGACTTTTTCAAGGGGTAAAAGAATTGAGGCAACTCAATTGGCAAGACTTACCAATTGATGTCTCAGAGATCGATGTGGTTTTACTTACCCATGGTCACTTGGACCATGTAGGCTATTTACCTCGATTGGTAAAGCAAGGGTTTAAGGGGGAAATAAAAGGAACAGGACCAACGCTTGCTATAGCAGAAATTATATTGAAAGATAGTGCCAAGATTCAGGAAGAGGAAGCTCAAAAAGCTAATAAAGAAAATTACAGCAAACATAGCCCTGCCCTAGCCTTCTATACAATCGTTGAAGCTGAGGAGACCATTAGGCGTTTTGTTGCAGATATCGAAGATGAATGGATCCAACTCTCTGAACATATTTCTTATCGGTTTCAGTACAATGGTCATATCATTGGAGCTACATTTATAGAATTGAATATCAATGAGAAGCGATTTGTGTTTTCAGGGGATATCGGCCGTCAACAAGATTATTTACTAAATGCGCCAAAACAACCAGAATGGGCAGATGTCTTATTTTTAGAAAGTACTTATGGGAACAAATTACATCCAAAAGAAAACGTTGAAGAGGTATTGACCCAGCTAATTTTAGAAACCCTAGAAAAAAAAGGAAACCTCATCATTCCGAGTTTTGCAGTAGAACGTCTGCAAACGCTCATGTTTATCTTATGGAAGTTATATCAAAAGAATAAAATCCCCAATATCCCCATGGTTATTGACAGTCCAATGGGAAATAATGTTTTAGAAGTATTTCAGCGTTTTCCAAAATGGCATAAGCTCCCTATGGATGAATATAATGCCATGTGTCATCATTTTAAGATTGTACAATCCTTTAGAGAAACCTGGGAAACAATAGATGATCATCGCTCCAAAATTATAATAGCTGGAAGTGGCATGGTGACTGGAGGAAGAGTTCTCACCTATTTGCAACAGCTTATCGATGAGCCTTCAACAACAGTGCTACTTGTAGGTTACCAGGCGGAAGGGACAAGAGGAAGACAACTTCTCGACGGAGCACATGAAATTCGATTTTTTGGTAAATACTATCCCGTGAAGGCAAGCGTAAAAAGCATTGAAAGTCTATCTGCGCATGCAGATCAGCAAGAAATTGTAAACTGGCTCGGCAGAATTAAAAATGTCCCTGAACAGGTTTTCCTTATCCATGGAGAGTCTCCGGGCTTGGATGCCCTGAGGGTTAAACTTAAGGTCACTTATGGTTGGGACTCTACTCTTCCTAAAATTGATGATGTAGAGGAAATCATGATATAACACTCTGATAATAATTACTTTGACTGATCCTTATCAGTTCTTGAAATTCATTAAAGCCATAACTTAGTGATAACCTTCAAAATCAAATTTATAGATATTTCTTGTGGCTTGAAGTATATAAAAGAGTTGGTGGCTTGTATAATGATATACCTAGTACTACAGTGAATGTAAAAAAGATGTAAAACTTAGGAAATAGAAGAAATTCAAATTCTAATAAATGATTAATCATGGAAACTATACCAAAATTTTTAAAATTTGTAAATCAGTTAAATGCTGAAGACATGCACTTAACTTCTCAGGAATGGTTATCTGAACTTAAGTTTATGAAAGATGAACATCTTTTTTTTGAGGATTTAGTGACAGAATTTACACCTCAACTAATAGCCTTTAACCATTTTTCCAATAACAAAGAAATAATGAATGCCATTTACAAATCTCAAAAACGCAATGATGAATTGATAGAAGAGGTAAAAGAGCATGAAAACGGTCTGCAAATTATGGTGGATGGTATTGATCAACCTCAAGAAGAAAAAGCTTACAGGACAGAACATAAGCGCTTAATCTTTACAATTAAAGAGGTTTTAGAAGAATATAAAACACTAAAAAAACAACTTTTCGATATCATTAATAGTATTAAAAAAGAGAATAAAACTAGACACCTATTAAATAAGAAATAAAATCAGTCCAGTAAGATACTTTTCGAGTATAAGCTTTTATGAATGAGAAAATATAATGGTCAACTAAATTTTATCATCTCTTAAACTAATACCCTTTTGTTATGTTTCTTGGGTTTTAATTAGGAAAAACCAATAAGGGAACTCTTAGGTCATTAGCTATTTTAGTAGTAGATGAGCCTGTAAAAAAGCGTTCAAAAATACTTTCAGACTTTACTAAAAGCATAATTAAATCTACGTCGTGAGTTTGTATAAAACAATCCACAACATGGTTTAAGGGTACATTTTGAACCGTATGATAATGAAACTTAACAGGGCTGAGTAAAGTGTTTAAAACTTTTGAATCGTTTTTAGCTTCTTGGGTTACCACTTGTTCAGGACAAATTCTTAAAACATGTACCATTTCACCATATTGCTTTATAAAATCCACTATGCCTTTGAAAGATTGATCGCTCAATTTATCGAAATCATGTAAGGGTAAGGCTATGTTATTAAGTTGACGAAACTTAAAATCCAACGGAACTGCAAGAATAGGATCAGTTATATGTCTTATCATTTTTACAGTATTACTTCCGAAAACTACTTCTTTTGCATTGGTCACTCCATTGGTTCCCATGACAGATAATTCAATGTTGTTTGTTTTTATAACATTTTCAGCTGCATCGATCAAATTATCATAAGCAACAATGGGATGAAACGAGATAGAATCAATACTTAAGTTTTGTTTGAGATCAAATATTAAAGCATCTAAATTATCTTTAGCAACTTTCAACAAGGAATCATAGAAACTTACATTACCTGAAGCTATCACTTCGGCTGTAGAGTATGTTGAATCTGGAACTTTACAGTGGAGAATATAAAAGCTTAATGAATCACCCTCAAAAAGCTTTAATGCATATTTGATAGCATTGATAGAACTAGGAGAAAAGTCGGTAAGGGCTAAAATATTTTTCATAATACATTTATTATAATCTAAAATTAAGAAAAAGGCTAATAGAAAAAACTGACGTCCGTCAGATTATTTAATTTAGAATCACAAAAAAACCCTGCAAATGCAGAGTTTGAATATTTAAAGAAATGTACTTCAATTTAACCTTTCAGGTTATTTTTCTTTTTTTGAGCTTTTACCGCCTTTTCTTTAGCGATTTGTTTATTGCGTTTAGCTTTAGCTTGGAGCTCTCTATTAGAATGTACTCCATCGCCATGCATATCAGATAGATGAACTTGTTCTTCACTTTTACTTGCATCTTCCCAAGGTTTGATATCTTTATTATCTCTATTTGATCCCATAGTTTTTCTTTAAAAGTAAAATTAAAAGAAATGAATAGTTCACAACAAAAGTTAAAAGTATTCGATAATCCCAAAGGTCTCATCAATCGATAAATAGTTTTTAAAAAATCATCTTTGGTTATCTCAGTAAATGATAAGATTAAACATAAAAAACTTACCTAAGAACTTAAGTTCTAGTCATGATCAATCTATTTTAACCAAAGTTATTTTATTCGATTTACCTTTTTTGATGTATAAAGATTCAGAGAAGTGTGTAAAAGAAATTTCTGGTGGATTTATTAAATAAGATTTATCCAAAACTACATTTTGAGGTTCTTTTGATAAATAAGCCTCCAAAGGTCCATCTACATTGATTAAAACTTCATAGTACTTGTAATAAATTACATTTTTACCTAAAGCTGTATTTACCCCTGCTGATTCTTTAATCAATTGAAGAACAATTGCTTTTCCGTTATGAAAATTCTTTGCGTTCAGAAATTGGGGTTCAATGCTTTTCTTTCCAGACACATCGATGTAACCAAAATAAGATATTCCATCTTTTTTGGATTCTATTAAACACCTACCATTACTAAATAGTGGATAAGAACCATTTTCAGTTTTTGTACTAACAAGGTCGGATCTAAAATTTATCACGACATCTCCATTTCTGTCGATGAATGCCCATTGATCATTTTTTTGAACTGCAGCCAAATCTTCATGAAATGGAGATACAAAATCTAAATTCTCTAATGTTTGAGATAAGCCTATAAACGGAAACATTAATATAATACAACTTATCATTCTAAGTTTTTTCATGATTTAAATATTTTAAGATTTATACTTTAAATATAATGATCAATTCAAAATTTTAAAATGATATCAGTCATGTTTTCAGTAAGTTATAGCTTCTTTAGTAAGTAATTAATTTTAATGTAATGAATAGGTCTATCTATTTTAACTCATTTAATTAGAAAAGTGAGCAAACAATTCTTTCAAACTGAATTTATTTTGCTCTCCAGTTTTCATGTTTTTAAGATTGTATACTTCTTCCTTCATTTCACTGCCTCCGGCAAGCACAACATAGGGTATATTCCTTCTATCGGCATAAGTCATCTGTTTCTTCATCTTTGCGGTGTCGGGATATAATTCAGAAGAAATTGATGAAGTTCTAAGTTTTGAAATTGCCTTTAGCGCATAAATTGCTTCTTCTTCTCCAAAATTTATAAAAAGAACTTTCGTAGTTTCTTCGATCTCTTGAGGAAAAAGATTCAATTCTTCGAGCACAAGATAGATTCTATCCAATCCAAATGAAATCCCAGCCCCACTCATGTTTTTGAGTCCAAAAATGCTAGTAAGGTCATCATATCTTCCACCCCCGCCAATGGAGCCCATTTCCACTTCTTCAGGGGCTGAAATTTCAAAAATAGCACCTGTGTAGTAATTGAGACCCCGGGCAAGCGTCACATCCAGATCCAATCTTGCCGTTTGTAAAGGCATTTGATCTAAAGCTTTCTGAATAAATTTAAGTTCTTCAATTCCTTTTTGTCCAATTTCAGAATCGGATAACAGTGATTTGAGAAGATTGATTTTCTCTGAGAAATTGCCTTCAAAATTGAAAATTGGTTTTATATTTTCAATAGCAGATTCAGAAATACCTTTTTCGAGCATTTCTTTTTTAACGCCCTCCTCCCCTATTTTATCAAGTTTATCTAGAGCTACCGTAAAATCTATCAGTTTGTCGCTTTCGCCAATGACTTCAGCCAGACCAGAAAGGATTTTCCTATTATTCATCTTTATAGTTACGCCTTCAAGTTTTAAGCTTGAAAACACAGCATCGTAGAGTTTAATAAACTCTACTTCCTGCCATAAACTGTCACTGCCTATCACATCGGCGTCGCACTGTGTAAATTCTCTAAATCGTCCTTTCTGTGGTCTATCTGCTCTATATACATTCTGAATTTGGAAGCGTTTAAAGGGAAAATCAATCTCATTTTGATGTTGTACTACATATCTAGCAAATGGTACAGTAAGATCGTATTTTAGAGCTTTTTCCGAAATTGAAGAAGACAGCTTTACGCTGTCTCTTCTTTCATAAGCTTCAGCATTAGCTTTTTTTAGATAATCACCAGAATTCAAAATCTTAAAGATGAGACGATCCCCTTCCTCGCCATACTTTCCCATTAGCGTATCAGAATTCTCAAAGGTAGGAGTTTCTATAGGTTGAAACCCAAAGGTCTTAAAATGCCCTTGGATAGTGGATATAATATACTGCCGTTTACTGACTTCCAAAGGTGAAAAATCACGAGTTCCTTTTGGTATTGACGCTTTACTTGCCATGTTATTTTTTAAATATTAAAAACCGCTAAAATAATTTTACTTTTCCACCATTCCATTAAAATACTCGTAAAGTTTGCCTTTAGTGATATGAGCGCCTTGTTTTATGAGTGCAAAAATATCTTTATTTCTGTCTTCACTTATTGGCTTTTTAGAAGTGTAAATCTGGACATCATCATTCAAGAGATTATCTCTTAGCCATTGAAAACCTTGTTTGGTATTGATATCTAGAGCTTCATTTTCAATTTTAATTCCTATTAAGTTGATGAACTGGTCGGTAAATTCAAATAAAAATAATTGTTGAGGTGAGAAATGCTCTAGATAGTTAACCTTATTGAGCACGCCCTCCCAGACAAGATCACTAAAGACATCGAGTTCATCTTCAGCAACTTGTGGTTTATTTGTTTTAATGTCCTCCCATTCTTCATTGGTAATGGATTGACTTGCCAAAAAATTGACGAATTCTTTGTGCATTTCTTTGAGCTGTTCCTGTGTAAGTCTTTCGTATTTCATAAGTGCAAAAATAAAAAAAGATCGGTAGAAGCTCTACCGATCTTAAGATTGTAATTTATAAGTTGATTAGAAAATATATCTCAAGCCCACTTGCATTCTCCAACGTGAAATTAGACTTGTATTTACAGCAAAAGAATCTGTTCTATTTTGATCGAATGTGTAAACAGGTTCGTTGGTTACTGTATCGACGTTTACGCCAATAGGTTGTTGGTTGAATGGTTCTTGAACTATTCCCCAGTCTGAATTTAACAAATTGCCGAAATTAAGGATATCCAAACTCAACTGTATGGTATTGGTTCTTCCCCCAGATACTTTAAAGTTATAATCTTGTAAAACTCTTACGTCCACTGTACTTCTCCATGGCGCTAAAGCTCCATATCTTTCAAAATAACTTCCTCTGTTATCTTTCATGTAATCGTTATCCTCTATAAAAGCATTGAAAGCATCTGCCTGACCTGGTCCAGAAAATTGCATTCTTGCTAATTCTTCGGTGGTTGGAATATAAATAAGGTCGTTAATGTTGGATCCATCATTATTGATGTCACCACCGTATGTATAATTGTATCGACCACCTTTAGCATATTCTACAAAACTGGAAACTGTTGTTTCCCATTGGTTTTTCGATCCATACTGAAAGTTTTTAGAGATCACAGCAATAAAACGGTGAGTATCTCCATATTTGGAAAATCCTAAAACATCATTATTAGCATTACCAACTGTTGGATTAAAAGTAAATGCATCTCCAGTAATTTCAGCTTCAATGGAATTGACGTCTTTGGCATTTAAGTAACTATAAGAAGTACTTACATATAAACCATTATCAAAACTTTTCTTTAAAGTACCAACAGCATTAAAAATTCTTCCTTTGTTAGAATTTGTAAATACATAAGCATTATTCTCACCTTTATCAGATTCAGTGTAAACAGCTCTGCTATCTACTCCAGCCAAAGTTTGTGTTGGTTCTCTTAACCCCCAGTTTTGAACGTGTGCTGCATTTATGTCTTCAGTGTAAGAAATGTCTGTAGAAGCGATGATACCGTTATCAAATTTATAATCCAATCCTACATTGGTTCTCCATACTTGTGGAAATTTAAAATCCGGATCAACAATTTGGAAGAACCCTTGATCTGCACCACTAACTTGGTTACCAATCCAAACGAAAGGCAACCTTCCAGTGAATATTCCAGTTCCACCTCTTATCTGTAAAGTTTTATCGTTTCTAACGTCCCAGTTAAATCCAAGTCTTGGAGAAATCAAAAATTCATCTGTCGGTAATTGTGTTGAATTTAGTGTAGTTTCTGAATTGGTTTCAGGATCGTAATACACAGTCGTAGGGTCTACAGTTGCACCGTTATCGATATCAATAAATTCTTGAATTTTTTCATCCGTATCAAAGTATAATGGCTTGTCTAATCTTAAACCGTAAGTGAACTTGAAATTATTAGTCATGCTCCACTCATCCTGAGCATAAAAAGACAATTGACCTACATTGGTTTCAGACAATCTAAAGCCTCCGTCATTCCCAACGCCGTTTCCATTCCTGGAGTCAAATACATTTTGAGCAAAAGCTAGATTCTGGGCAATTGCACTTTGGCTACCTGCATTTGCATCTGCCAAAAAAGCATCGACAGATGGATACGCATTGAAGGTACCAAAGTAACCATTAGGATTTCCAAAATTATCATACCCCCCTAAATTGAATGAATTATCAAATTCAAAACGTTCAAATGAGGCACCAAGGGTTACCGAGTGATCTCCAACAAAAATGTTGAAGTTGTTGGTGACTTGAAATACCTTCTGCTGCAACTCATTGTTTATAGAAAACGGCTCATGCCCTGCAATGATATAGTTTGATCCACTACCATCCTGAATAGTGATAGGAGGTGCCGGTGTAGAAAACGGATTTCTGAAGTCATCAAAATAAGTGTATCCAGCTTGAAGTTTATTGGAGTATTTATTACCGAAAGTAGAATTTAATTCAAATTGAACTGAATTCAAATTATTGTTGATTTCATAACCAGAATTTTCAAACTGAATGACGGAAGGACTCGGTCCTCTAAAGCCTAAAGCTGTTCTATTGGCTGCATTGTCTTTGGAAGCTCTCAAGAAATTGTAAATAAGTGCTGCTTTATGGTTTTGATTGATGTTCCAATCCAATTTTAAAATGCCTTTGGTAGACTCAGAATTATAATTGAAATTTTCAAATCTACCAGTATCGTAACCAAGTTGTCCTAAAGCATTAGAAACCGCCATCATATCCGAGGCTAAAACTCTGGATTCGTTGATCGATCCTGTTCCTCGATTGGGTGCAAAAGGAGCACCAAGATCTGTTCTGTCATCTTTTTCGAAGTTGGCAAAAAAGAATAATTTGTTTTCAACGATAGGTCCACCTACACTTACACCATATTGAATTTGCTCCAAATCGTTTCTAGGGACATCTTGTCCTTCAATTTTACCGCCAGTCAAATCTTCATTTCTGAAGAAGGAGTACACCGTACCCTTAAAAGTATTATCACCACTTTTGGTAACAGCATTTACAGAAGCTCCAGTAAAACCAGACAAAGTCACATCATAAGGTGCTGTTGTTACTTTTATTTGTTCAATAGCATCCAAAGAAATTGGTTGTGCTCCTGTTTGACCTCCTGGTGTAGGAGAATCCAATCCGAAAGGGTTGTTGAAAACAGCACCATCTAAACTGAAGTTATTGAACTGGTCATTTCTACCTCCAAACGAATTTCCACTTGCAGAAGGCTCCAATCTTGTAAAATCCTGTGCAGATCTGGAAATAGTTGGCAGCCTTTTTAAATCTTTGCTGGTAATTTGCGTCGCTGCGCCAGTCCTTTCACTTGAAAACGTTGGATTATCTGAAACTGTAATTAAGACTTCATCCAGAGCATTGGAAGTCGTTACAAGAGTTACGTCAATATTGTAAGTTTCACCAAGATCTAGATTGATATTCTCAAGAGTTTTAGTTTCAAATCCGACATAAGAGATCTTTACTTGGTAAGGACCACCGATTCTCATATTATTAAGTCTAAACCTTCCATCAATATTGGTCATAGCTCCATATACTGAACCTGTAGGTGTATGAGTTGCTACAACATTGGCTCCAGGCAATGTAATTCCAGCATCATCTTTTACAAGACCAGACATGGTCGATGTTGTTACTTGAGCCATAGAAGTTGATAGCCCAATAAAAAACATTAAAATTAAAATGTAGCTTTTTTTCATATTATGAATTGTTTAAGTGTTTGAAAAAATAAAGCCGACCATATAGGTCGGCTTTATAATTAAAAAATTGTTGTTTTATTAATCATGCTAGTTTTCAGCGACGACTTCAAAAGTGAAGTCTAAAATTACATCTCTGTGGAATCTCAATTTAGCGTCATATTGACCTAAACGTTTGATGTTTCCACCTAGAATGGTAATATATTTCTTATCAATATCGACATCGTGTTTTGCTAATATGTCCTGAAGGTTACCAGCGGTAATACTTCCGAAAAGCTTGTCACCTGCTCCTGTTTTGGAAGATATTTTGATATCAAGTTCTTTTGCTTTTTCAGCTAATGATTTAGCTTCATCTACAATTTTCTTTTCTTTATAAGCACGTTGCTTAAGATTTTCTGCCAAAACTTTTCTAGCTGAGGGTGTTGCTAATACAGCAAGTCCTTGAGGTATTAAAAAGTTACGACCGTATCCATTTTTTACAGAGACAAGGTCATCGGCAAAACCAAGATTATCAACGTCTTTTTTTAGTATAATTTCCATTTTTTGCCTTTTTTATTTTAATAAATCACCAACGTATGGCATCAAAGCTAAGTGGCGAGAACGCTTAATAGCTTGTGATACTTTTCTTTGGTATTTTAAAGAAGTTCCTGTTAAACGTCTTGGTAAAATTTTACCTTGTTCGTTTACAAATTCCATCAAGAAGTCAGCATTTTTGTAATCGATATACTTAATGCCAGCTCTTCTGAAACGATCAAAACGCTTTTTACTTTTAGTTTCTATATCTAACGGAGTCAGATATCTTATCTCACCGTCGTTCTTTCCTTTCGATTGTTCTTCAATTGTTGCCATAATTACGCGCCAGTTTTAATTCGTTTAACTCGTTCTTTAGCCCAATCAATAGCATGTTTGTCCAATTTAACGGTCAAATAACGCATCATTCTCTCGTCTCTTCTAAACATGACTTCTAAAGGCTCGATGGTAGTTCCATCTGCTTTGTACTCAAGTAAGTGGTAAAATCCACTTTTTTTGTGCTGGATCGGGTAAGCCAATTTTTTTAGGCCCCAATCTTCTTTGTTTACCATCTCTGCACCTTTCGAAACAAGAAAATCTTCGTATTTCTTTACTGTTTCCTTTATCTGGTCTTCAGATAAAACGGGATTCAAGATGAAAACAGTTTCATAATGATTCATAAATATTTGTTTTATTTTAATGCCTGCAAAAGTACAATATATTCTTAATACTGCAAACCCTTGATATCAATATTCTTTTGGTATTATTACTAATATCAATTTCAAACTTTTATATTTACTAAAAATTCATTCAACCCACTATGAACACTTATATAGACCACACTTTACTAAACGCCGACGCTACTTTAAAACAGGTACATAATATATGTGAGGAAGCTATCGCTTACAAGTTTGCAACGGTTTGCATTAATTCAAGCTATGTGAAAGAAGCGAGTGAACTATTAAAAGATTCAGAATCTAAAGTTTGTACTGTAGTTGGTTTTCCTTTAGGCGCATGTACTACCAGAGCCAAAGTTGAAGAAGCAAAACAAGCCATAGCAGATGGAGCTTCTGAAATAGATATGGTCATCCACCAAGGGAAATTGAAAGCCAAAGATTTTGATTATGTACAAACTGATATCTCAGCTGTCAAGAAAGCCATAGGAAAACACACTCTAAAAGTGATTTTAGAAATTTGTAATCTTTCTGATAAAGAAATCGCTGTAGCCTGTAAGCTTTCAGAAAAAGCAAATGCCGATTATGTGAAAACCTCTACTGGTTTTGGTAGTCATGGAGCAACTTTGGAAGCTGTAAAAATTATGAAAGACAATATATCCGATAAAGTAAAAATTAAAGCTTCCGGGGGCATTCGAGATTCAGAGACTGCAAAAAAATACATCGACCTTGGTGTGTCTAGAATTGGTGCTTCTGCGGGAATTGCTATTGTAAAAGGAAAATCATCTAACTCAACCTATTAAATTTTAAAAATATGAGTATACATATTGATGCTAAAAAAGGCGATATCGCCGAAACTATACTTTTACCTGGGGATCCGCTAAGAGCAAAATGGATAGCCGAAACTTTCCTGGAAAATGTCACTTGTTATAATGAAGTTCGTGGAATGCTTGGTTATACGGGTACTTATCAAGGACATAACATATCCGTTCAGGGTACTGGAATGGGAATCCCATCCATCAGTATTTACGCCCATGAACTTATTACTGAATTTGGTGTCAAAAACTTAATACGGGTAGGTAGTGCTGGCGCTATTAAAAAAGAAGTAGAAATGAGAGATGTAGTTATAGCTATGGCCGCTTCCACCAATTCATCCTTAAATAGAAATAGGTTTAATGGTGGTGATTTTGCACCTACGGCTAGTTTTAAGTTATTTGATAAAGCCATTACTACTGCCAGAGAGCTCAATATTTCATTTAAAGCAGGAAATGTGCTGTCATCAGACTTATTTTATACAGACGATCCATTGGATCACCAGATGTGGGCTGCTTATAATGTCTTATGCGTAGAAATGGAAGCTGCAGGCTTATATTCCATTGCTGCAAAACACGATGTCAATGCCCTGGCCATTCTTACGATATCAGATTCGTTGATCACTGGTGAAAAGACATCTGCTCAAGAGCGAGAAACCACATTCAATCAAATGATAAAAATTGCTTTAGAACTTGCAGACTAAAGATACTGATCTTCAAATATTAAAACAATTTAAAGGCTTTATGAATACGGAGTTGATGATTGATCAACTTCCTAACACAGGCATTTTAACTTTTGAATTTGATTTACTTTCAAAAATCAAGCAAATCGAAAGTTTTCCGTTCGAAGAAGCCAGAACCTTCAATTTCGTAGGAAAAAGAGCTGAAATATTTTTCAAATACTATTTGGAACAATCTCAACATTTTGAAGAATTAGCTTACAGCTTGCAGGTAATTGATAATAAGACCACAATTGGTGAATTTGATTTCATTTTTCGAGATACCACTGAAGATAAGATCATCCACACCGAGTTAATTAATAAGATTTATCTTTATGATGATAGTCTTCATGAAGATCCCGACTGTTGCTGGATTGGTCCAAACAGGCGTGATAGATTTATTGACAAAATTGAAAAATTAAGATCACAGCAATTCCCACTGCTTTATCACCCTATGGCAGGAAGTTTTTTAAGTAAGTATCATATAGATCCCTGGAAAGTTAAACAGGAAGTTTGTTTTAAGGCGATTCTCTTTCTTCCTGAAAATTGCCGAACCCGCTTTTTTAAAACAAATCTAAAAGCCGTAGCTGGTTATTTTTATACACTTGAAGAATTTTTAAATAAAAAGTGGAAGCATCATATATTTTATATTCCAAAAAAAATAAATTGGTTTACAGATGAAACTCAGCATACTGATTGGCACTCCTATTCAAAAGTTTTATATCAACTTCAAGAATTTATGGATAAAAAGCAATCTGTTATGCTGTTCAGAAAAAATCAAAAAGGTGAAACCAGCAAATGTTTTGTTGTTTGGTGGTAGTTTTAAATTAAAGCTCTTACTTCTTCAGGCTTCATATTTTCAATCGTCTCCTCTCCTATTCTGTAGCGAATTAACCTCAAGGTTGGCAAACCCACTTTAGCAGTCATTTTGCGTACCTGTCTATACTTTCCTTCTGTGAGTGTAATCGAAAGCCATGACGTTCTTCCATGTTCATTTTCGTTTCTGATGTCTTTTGCGCGTCTAGGCAAATCGTCTGGTGGAGTCATCAAGCGAACTTCACAGGATTTAGTTTGATAAGGTTTCCCGTAAATACTAATTTCGACGCCCTTTGAAAGTTCATCAACATGCTCTTCTGTAGCTTGTCCGTCTACCTGAGCCCAGTATTCTTTTTCGATACCTGTTGATGTAATTTTATGGCTGAATTTTCCATCCGTAGTAAGAAACAATAAACCCTCAGAGTCCTGATCCAGTCGTCCAACAGACATAATTCCTTCAGGAAAATTGCCGAGTTCACCAAGAAGTCTTTTGTTTCTTCTTCGCTTTTGGTTATTGATGAACTGACTTAACATGCCATAAGGCTTAAAAATTTTAAAATTTGCCATTTAAATAAGTCATGGGTTTTATATTTATACAAAAATACAATTAAGAACATGCTAGAAGAAATTAAAAAAAATTACGGGCATCTTTTTGAAGAAGAATTGCTTCAGGAAATCAATGACATTGGAGTTCTTAAACAGGTAAATTCTGGAGATGAATTAATCAGAACTGGTCAATATCTATCTGCAATGCCACTACTTATAGACGGAGTTATTAAAGTGATGAGAGAAGATGAAGATGGCTTCGAACTTATGCTTTATTATTTAGAAAAAGGTGAAACTTGTGCTATGACTTTATCCTGCTGTACTGGCTCTGCGGTAAGTGAAATAAGAGCTATTGCTGAAACAGAATCCAGGTTGTTGATGATTCCCATTGAAAAAATGGAAGAGTGGTTAGGAAAGTACAAATCTTGGAGGAACTTTATTTTCGACAGCTACCACCAGCGTTTAATGGAAATGGTATCAACTATTGATACTATTGCCTTCAAAAAAATGGATGAACGTTTGTTGGAATACCTGAGAAACAAATCCAAACATTATAATGATTCAGAAATTAAGGTTACACATCAAGACATTGCATTCGACCTTCACACCAGTCGCGTTGTGATTTCCAGACTTCTCAAAAGGCTCGAAAAAACCAACCGAATAAAATTGAATAGAAATTCTATTAAATTAATTGATATTGATTAGTATCCGTAACTTTTGTTACTGCCACAGTTCATATAATTCCTTTATTTTGTTTAAAATTTGACACCTAGTTTAGACTTGAATTCAGTTTCATTCTGAATTCAAAACAATTAAATTCAAGTGTTGATATTTAAACTAAATAAAATGCAAACAAAAATAATAGTACAAAATTTAAAATGTGGCGGCTGTGCCAATACAATTTCTAAAAACCTTATATCTCTTAATGGAATCTCAGATATTAATGTTAATGCAGAAGAATCATCTGTAGAATTTACCTATACTGAAGAATCCTCACTATTTACAGTTGAAGAGAAATTAAAACAATTAGGATATCCGGTACTGGGAAATGCCAACACTTATTTAAATAAGGCAAAATCATTCATAAGTTGTGCCACCGGAAAAATGAATCAATAATCAAAAGAAATTATTATGACAATTAAACAATATAACGACAAACCTTTATCGCATCTTTCTTACGCTATCGTAAGCAATGGAAAAATGGCAGTTGTTGATCCTGCTAGGGATCCGCAGCCTTATTATGAATTTGCAGAAGAAAATAATGCAAAAATAGTTGCTGTTTTTGAAACGCATCCTCATGCAGATTTTGTGAGTAGTCATTTGCAAATCCATAAAGAAACAGGAGCTACTATTTATGTAAGTAAACTAGTTGGTGCTGACTATCCTCACCACCCATTTGATGAAGGCGACGAGTTGAAAATGGAAGACGTTACCTTTAAATGTCTCCACACCCCTGGACATTCTCCAGATGGAATTACTGTTCATGCTGTAGATGCTGCTACGACTAAAGAAGCTATTTTCACTGGTGATACTTTATTTATAGGTGATGTAGGAAGACCCGATTTGAGAGAGAAAGCTGGTAACATGACCGCTAAACGTAGAGAACTTGCCCAGGCCATGTATAAAACTATGACCACGAAGTACAATCACTTGTCAGATAATGTTTGGGTCTATCCAGCTCATGGTGCTGGTAGTTTATGTGGAAAAAATATGAGTGATGATACAACAAGTACACTAGGCAACGAGCGAATTGGTAATTGGGCTTTCCAGGAACAAACTGAAGAAGAGTTTGTAAGTGAAATTCTTGATGGACAACCTTTCATTCCAGCTTACTTTGGACATGATGTAGATATAAATAAAACAGGAGCTGAAAACTTTAGAGCTTCCGTTTCCAATATTCTTGTTCACCTAAACGTAGAAAAGTTTGACGCAGATGCTACGATTGTTGATACAAGACCTCAAGCTGATTTTAAGGCCAATCATATCCCTGGTAGTATAAACATAATGGCAAGGTCTGAAAATGACAAAATTGAGACATGGATTGGAGCGATTATAAAGCCTAATGAAAACTTTTATTTGGTATTGAATTCGATTTCTGAATATGATGAAGTTGTTTCAAGAATTGCTAAAATTGGCTATGAGTCACAAATTAAAGCAGTGTTAACTTTAGGTCAAGTTGAATTTGAATCTTCGGATGACTTTGATTATACAGACTTTAAACAAAATCCAAATCATTATACAATCATCGATATAAGAAATATCAGTGAGTTCAATGAAGAGAAAAAATTTGAATCTGCTAAGAATCATCCACTTAATGAATTAAGAGATTCTGCAAAAGATATTCCTACAGATAAGCCTATTGTAGTTCATTGTGCAGGTGGCTATAGAAGTGCAGCTGGAAGCAGCATTATTGAAAAAGTTTTACCAGCAGATGCTAAAATTTATGACTTAAGCGAAAGAATAAATGATTTCAATTAATTGACTAATTAAATTATTTAGCTTTTAAAAGACCGATGAAAATTCATCGGTCTTTTATTTTACCTTAGTTTTGACTTCATGAACAAAATTTTCTTTTTTATTCTTAGTCTCACGTTGCTATCGTGTATGCAACCCTTAGAAAAGACTTCTTCAACTCAAAATTATGTGGTCAGAGGAACTATTAATGGTGAATTTAAAGACTACATCAACATCAAGTACAAGAATCAACTTGATAGTGCCCAAGTCACTAATAATGCATTTCTATTTGAAGGCGCAGTAACATCTCCTACAGCTTTTCAATTTCAATTTGATTCTATTAATTCTTCAGAAGCGTTTTATCTAGAAAATGATACTTTAATTTTTGATATCATAGTAGATGATTTAAAACTTGGAGATGAAGTGATTAAAGACTTTGAGGTCAATCAACTAAGTGGAGGGGAAACTATAGAACTAAAAGCTTACTTGGCAGAATTTCTCAAATCAACTTCAAAATCTAAAAGAAATCGGGATCTGATTTTAGATGAAATGGATAGCTTGATAAAGGCTCATCCCAATCACGATTACCTTGGTAAAACACTTTCTAAGATGAGCATGAATCAAACCTTACTCTATAATGATGTAAAAAGTTTGGTATCAAAGCTTGATGTTGATAATCTAAATCCTCAAGATGTTGATATTCTAGAAAAATATCAGCACAAACGGAGAAAATACCAAATCGGAAGTAAAATTCCATCTTTTGATTTGATTTCAATTACATCTGAAACAGTTGATTTGAAATCTTATTTTTCTAAATATAATCTTATTCAATTTTGGAATAGTTGGTGTAAAGAATGTGAAGAACGACAGGAGCAATTACTTAACGTTTATCAAAAACATAAGTTTAAGGGTTTTGAAATTATTGGTGTTTCTTTAGATACAAATCGAGGAGACTGGGTAAATTCTGTCTCCGAGCAATCTATTCCCTGGAAATCCTTGAGAGTGAAAAACGGCTTCACGGGCAAATTACCAACGGAACTAGGAATCACAGATTTACCACAATATTATCTTGTCGATAAGAGTGGAAGAATTATAGAGATCAACCTAAGTATTGACGAATTGGACATCATATTATCAGCTTTACTAAACTAAATTCGATTAATCAACGTTATTGAAAAAACAATAATTATGAAATTTGCATTTAAATTAATTTTTATATCATTTTTGAGTCTCTACAGTCTAAACTCTCAGTCACAAAATTTTGATTTAGGTATAAAAGGTGGTATCAATTATGCCTCTATTTCTGAAATTAATGCCGAAGGAAGATTGGGTTTTACTGGAGGCATTTTTGCTGGTGTTCGATTCAATGCCTTAGCCTTACAAACAGAAGTCTTGTTTTCTCAGCAAGGAGGTGAATTCAATGGAGATGATATTGAAACAGATTATGCTCTGGTGCCTGTGATTTTGAAATTACATTTTCTTAGAGTGTTCAATCTTCAGTTTGGACCACAATTCAGTTATCTCATTAATGGATCAGAAATTCTTGAATCTGAAAAACTTGACATTTCAGGTGCTGCCGGACTTGGATTGAGTTTGGGATCCGGACTAAGAATCGATGCAAGGTACAATTTCGGTTTCACCGATGCTTTTAAAGGAGCTTCGGGAAATAATAGATTTATTTCTCTTGCTCTTGGGTATTCTTTTCTTTAAGAATAACTGATACCTCTGAATCATCTAATTTTATTCTAAACATCTCATATTCCGGGTGAGTGAAAATAAGTTCATCTCCCCTATCTTTTGTATTGATTCTAAAAACACCTTTAGCATTTGTTTTTGAATTTAAATCTGTACCCATGACTTGAACCAGCACATCCTCAATGCCTTTACCATTTGAGTTTTTAATTTCACCATCAATAAGATTACTATCTTTCCCGCAAGAAAGAAATACAATAGAGAGCAATAAAAAAATAACTTTTTTCATAGTTTTATAGTAATAAATTATACTGATCATTTATGAAACGAATATACATTTTCCTTTTCATCTTTAGCTTTACAATCAACGGGCAGTCTCAATTATTATCGGGAGATCAAGAGAAATTTACCAGAGCAGATACACTCCGCGGAAGTTTACGACCAGAACGTACAAGCTTTGATGTTCTCGCTTATGATTTAGATATAAAACTAGATCCTGAAACAAAGTTTTTAAGCGGTTTTAATAAAATTGATTTTAAAGTTATTGAAAATACATCCAAAATTCAGCTTGATTTATTTCAGAATATGAACATAGATTCTATTATTTTTAATGGTAAAAATTTAATTTATGAAAGAGAAGAAAATGCTGTTTTTCTTAAATTCAACGAACAACTGAAGGCAGGAAACCTTGAAAGTCTGAAATTTTACTATTCAGGGTATCCAATTGTCGCCAAGAATGCTCCATGGGATGGAGGATTTGTATTTTCTGAAGATAAAAATGGAAAGCCCTTTATAGCAGTTGCAGTCCAGGGAACAGGAGCTAGTTTATGGTATCCCAATAAAGACCATCAAAGTGACGAACCAGATTCAGCAGATATTAAAATAAGTGTACCTGATGGGCTTATGAACGTTTCCAATGGAAGACTAATTGATGAAATACCTCTAGAAAACGGCTATACAAAATGGCACTGGAGAGTTGAACATCCTATCAATAACTACAATATCACTTTGAATGTTGCAGACTACACTCATTTTGAAGACAATTACAAAGGTTTGACTATAAATTATTACGTCCTAAAAGAAAATTTGGAAAAGGCAAAAGAGCAATTTGAACAGGTAAAACCTATGATGGATTGTTTTTATGAAAAATTCGGTGATTATCCTTTTAAAAAAGACGGTTATAAATTAGTTGAAACGCCTTATTTGGGCATGGAACACCAAAGTGCTGTTGCTTATGGAAATGGATATCAAAATGGGTATTTGGGAAATGATTTGTCAAATACTGGTATTGGATTAAAATGGGATTTTATAATTATCCATGAATCTGCTCATGAATGGTTTGGGAATTCAGTATCGGCATCAGACATAGCTGATATGTGGATACACGAAAGCTTTACCGCCTATGCAGAGTCTGTATTTGTAGAATGTGAATTTGGAAAAAAAGAAGCGATTACTTATCTACACGGCTTAAGAAAAATAATAGCCAATGACAGTCCAATCATAGGTGAATATGGCTTAAATCATGAAGGTTCTGGAGATATGTATTACAAAGGAGCCAATATGCTCAATACTTTGAGGAGTGTGGTTAATAATGATGAAAAATGGTGGTCACTCTTGAAAGAATTTCATGAAACTTTTAAATATAAAACGATCAACACTAATGATGTGATAGCATTTTATGATCAAAGAACAAAAAAAAGCCTTGAACCAATATTCAATCAATATCTCAATTTTTCCTCCATACCGACATTGCAATTAAAATTTGATGAAAGAGATCGATTGTATATGAGATGGGAAGCAGATGTAAATGACTTTAAGATGCCCATCGAATTTCAAAATTCATCAGAAAATTTTGTTTATAGAGAGGTTATAACGCATCAATGGAAATTAATTGAAATTGATCTGAAAAATATGGAAGAGCTAGCTATTAATAAATATGGGTATTATATTAATGTAGAAAAAGTAAGAGATTAAATTGAATCAGCTAATCAATTTTGATAAGGTCTTTTTACGGTGAATTTTACCGGAATCGGTTTCTTCAAATTTATCAACAAAGTATATATGCTTTGGCTTTTCATATTTATCCAAAGATTTCTTTTGTTCGATAGCATGCTTCAGATCGCTTAAATACTGTTTGTTTTCGGGAGCTTCAATAAACAATACAACTTCTTCGCCAAGTGAATCGTGTGGGACTCCTGCAACGTAAAATCTATGTGTGATAAGTTTTTGGAGTTTTTTCTCAACAGTTTCTGGAAAAATTTTAATTCCACCAGTGTTGATAACATTATCTAATCTTCCTTTCCAGAAAAATTTCTTGTAGGTAAGTACCTCAACAATATCATTGGTGATCAATTCCTCATCTAAAATTTTAGGTGCTTTTATGACCAGGCAATTGTTTTCGTTTTGTGATACACTTACGTTGGGTAAAGCTTTAAAAGGCCTTTTCTCTTTATTATCAGTCTTAGGGTTCAATTTTCTGGCTGCAATGTGAGATATGGTCTCTGTCATCCCATACACTTCATAAACGGTTGTAGGTATGCCTTGTATTAATCCGATTAGATTATCTGTGACGGCGCCACCTCCAACTATCAGTTTTTTAATCAAATGAAGTCTTCCAAGAGAATTATCCATTTGGAATGGAGTCATCGCACAAAAATCATAGGTTTTGAAAAGCTCATCAAGTGGATTTGATTTGGGTTCCACCAGATCCAAATCCCAACCTAGAACCATCGCTCTTACTATCATCATCCTCCCTCCAATATAATTAGCTGGTAGGCAAAGTAAAGCTTTAGTTTCTTCGGGAGTTTTGAAATATTTACCCGTGGCCAGGGCACTATTGATCATTTTTTGCTTGTCCAAAAAATAGACTTTCGGATCACCAGTCGATCCAGAAGTTCTAACTTTTATTGTTTCATAATCTTCGTTTAGCCAATCCAGCAGAAAATTGCCGATTTGTTCTTCGAAAGGCTCTCCTTCCTTTACAAAGCTATAAGCCACTGAATACAATTCAGATTTATTAAAATGATGACCATTGATTTTAAAAAGAGGATGGATTTCAACTGCATACTTTACCATAATAATAGATTTATGAATCCTTATAATATTCCATAAATATAACAATCATTTTGAAACTCTCAACCAATTATTATAACTCATTATCAGGCAGTTCGACTTTACCAAAGAGCTTTGAATTCCAGTTTTTCCACTTATAAACTTTAGCCATAATTAATAAATAAATTGGATATATGACAAGGACTGGAATTAGAACATCAAACCCTGCTGTGGGTTTTTCAGTATAAATGAGTACAGAATCAGTTTGAAATGCTGTCCAATTAGCAGTGACTAGTAATGCTGTAATTAAATTATTCCCTGCGTGAAAACCCAGGGCAAGCTCCAAACCTTCGTCCATTAAAGTCATTATACCTAACAAGAAACCAGTCCCAATATAACTAATCATAATAACAGGTCCTAACACACTTACTTCAGGGTTTGCAAAATGCATTAAACCAAAAATCAATGAAGTTAATATTAAGGCAACCCAACGATATCTTGAGATAACTCCAATTCCCTGCATTAAGTAACCCCTAAACATGTATTCCTCAAAACTTGTTTGTATTGGTACTAAAATAATCGCTATTGCAGCTAAAACTATAAACTGAGAAAAATCAAAGTTCATTTCATAAGCATCGGGTCTAAAAAAATAATCACCAAAAGTCATTAATGAAATAAATATTGAGACAAGTAGAAAACTAAAACCTACTCTTGACCAATCTATTTTTTTTCTGCTTGTAGTTAATGATTTAATGGACTGCTGATGAACAAATTTTACATAAATAAATAAAAAAAATAATAAGAAGGCAAATGGTATTAAAAGTGTAAAAAAAGTAAAATTTTTCCCGTCCGCTTCTATTTGCTCTGCAATAATTTCAGACTGATCAATATCCATCAAGTATGAAAATAAGATATTAAGCCCCATTAAGCCAAAAAACAAAAAAACTGGAATAACATATTTCCATTGGCCGATTTTTCCTGTGTAAGCTTGTTGGATAAATGTTCTATCTCTCATAAATTAAATTTATTTTCCCAGTTTTGTTTAGGGTTGTACGTGATGTGTTCTCCTTCAATCGTTAAAGGACTTTCAATATTATTCGTATAAAGACCACCTGTTCCCAATCCTTGTGGCATGTTATTATTTTGTAAAAAAGTAAACTGAGCGATAGCATTCAACCCAATATTACTTTCCAGTGCACTCGTTATCCACCATTTGGTGTTCTGCTGATTTGCTAGCTCGATCCATTCTCTCGATCCCTGAAACCCACCAATTAAACTAGGTTTCAAAATTATATATTGAGGTTTAATCGTTAGTAATGCTTTTTCCTTTTTTGTTACGTCTTTAATTCCAATTAATTCCTCATCCAAAGCAATTGGCAAAGGCGTTTGCTCACAGAGTTTTGCCATTTCTTTCCACTGACCCTTAGCGATTGGTTGCTCAATACTATGTAAATCAAATTCACTTAATCTTTTCAATTTGTCGAGAGCATCTTCTGGAGAAAAAGCACCATTAGCATCAACGCGCAATTCGATCTCTGAAGCTGAAAATTCACTTCGGATGTATTTCAGTAATTCCAATTCAGATTCAAAATCAATCGCTCCTATTTTCAATTTAATACAACTGAAACCTTGTTTTATTTTTTCCTGAATTTGACTTTTCATAAATGACTTTTCTCCCATCCAAATCAATCCATTGATGACCATTCCTTGTTCACCTTCTGTAAATTTTGAAGGAAATAAAACATAAGGATTTGCTGAAGCAAAAGATTGAAAAGCCATTTCCAATCCGAACTGAATCGATGGAAACTCTTTAAGCTTAGAATATAGAGAATCAAGTCCTAGATGAATGTTATCACAAAGCCAATTCAAAGTATCTTCGTAATCTTCGATTCTATCGATGCTCAAACCTTTAAGAAGCCCGCACTCCCCTATTCCGAATTTATGTTCAGTTTCTATCTTGATAAACCAGGACTCTTTGGTTTTTAAAACTCCTCTTGAAGTTCCACTCGGTTTTTTAAATTCCAATGTATGTTTAAAATAAGATGCCTTCATTTTATATTTTTTATAAAATTAAAAAAGCCATTTTACTACAAATGGCTTTTGAATAATAATTAGTAATAATCTATTATTTGATGATTAATTTCTTTGTGGTGACTTTAGAGTCTGTGATAATCCTAACTAAATACACCCCGGAAATAAGATTCAAAGATAATTGAGTTCCGTTCAAAATCTGCTTTTCCAACACTTTCTTACCTGTCATTGAGTAAAATTCTACATTCGTAGCAGTTTTTATACCTTTAAATTGAATGTAAGTTGTAGCTGGGTTAGGATAAATAGAAATATCTTGAGACTTATTTTGATTTACAGAAAGCGATTGGTTCCAGGTTTCGCCTTGCTTGTCTCCCCAAATATAACCCACTAATTCTGGATAGTCAATAAAAGGATTCCTATTATTTTGCCAAGTGTAAACAACATTATTTCTGTTCATTTCAAAATCATCTACAGGATCATCTGTATGCCATTGCAGGAGTGTTTCCAAATCTCCTAATTGGCCTGTAACATCTGAAAATCCGTTAACTACAAAAAGATTATTGTAACGAATAGTTAGATAAAAAACTGCTCTCGCCACATCTCCTCTAAAACTTCCCAGAGTTCCAAAAGATCCAGCATAAGAATCAGCATTGTTTATACTTCCAAAATGTTTATTTCCTCTGGAGCTGTTTTCATTCGCATCCGTAGCTCTCAAACCATGTGCATCAGAATTGGCGTGTCTCAACGAGTCTGCGCTAGTTTCCCACCATTCATTTATCCCGGTGGCAACATCATCTTCTTCTATACTGAAAAAACCACCTCGAGATCTTGGAAACACATGCTCTCTATTCCAAAATCCAGTTCCCGAAGAACTTAATTGATATAAATATTTTGGCCGAGATTCCTCTCGATAGGCTAACCAAACCTGGTTACTATTACTTGGGCTTTGGTCTGCAGATTTTAAAATATCTATAATGTCTGAATACGTATGGATTTTTACTACACCTTCTTCGGCAATAATATCTTGTATAGCTTTTCTTAGAGCATTACCAGATTTACCATTTAAACTTTCAAAATAATTTATTGGTCCTGTAGGATTGACCTTATCGAAAGTCGGATTTGTGGGAATTCCCCAATCAGCCACAGTAAAATCATTGTCCACGACAATGATCTGTATAAAATTACTATTCAATATAAAGGGATCTTCAATTGTATCTACTGCGATATTAATGAATTCATCTCCTTCATCTATAGCATCGTCTACAATATCAATAGTTACAGAACCTGTGCTTGTACCTTCAGATAAGATAATGGAATTAGGTCCGTTATAATCATCCTCGGTGAAGGTTCTATTTGCTAAACTGAAATTAATAATCAAATCTACAGCTAAAGGCTTTAATGTTGAAAAATCAATATTAAAACTATCGCCCTCATCAATTAGAGTTTTACTTGGAGTTATATCGATAAAAACAGGGGATATTCCAGAACCGTCATTTAATTCTCTTGGTGTAGGAGGTCCTACAGAGCAAGTTCCATCAGAATTTCTCTGTATGGATTCATTGTCTTTGTTATTATTTAAATCTTCATTTATTTGCTCAGTCTGTTCTAAAAGATCTAATAAATCCTGATCAGTTGGATCGTCAGTTCCATAAACCAAAGCATCAATTATATTATCTGTTGTTGCTAAAGTGCCCTCTGGGAAGTCTAGTTCTGACCCTCTGTAAACAGCAATTGCATCAGCTCCATTTTGAATAAAATTTGAAGGCAAAAGGAAATTAGGACTTGGAGTGAGTTCCGGTCCACCTAAAACAAATAAACCATTAAAATCTGTAGTAAAACTATCTAGATTCAATGCGAAATAGCTGGAATCGCCACCTGTTGTTGATCCATTAAATAAAACAAGAACATAACCTGTAAGGGTGGTATTTGGCAAAGGCGTCCTAAGTTCAATAAACTCTTTTGTATCTACACCTTCAGTATCTGAATCGACTTCATTAATGATAATATCCTGAGAGAAAAAAAGCTGACTGATCAACACAATAGCCAAAAAGGTGATTTTCTTCATTTAAATCAAATTTTCATAAAATTAAGACATTAATTCATCTATTACAGATTCTCAGGTTAAGTTATAATTAATAAAAAAACTCTGAAGCTTAAAAAGCAACAGAGTTTTTTTTTGCATCGAAAATCAGTGATCTATCTAACGAGTTTTTTATACTTAATTCGTTTTGGCATGGTATCTCCGCCTAGTCGTTTTTTCTTGTTTTCTTCATAATCACTAAAGCTTCCTTCAAAGAAATAAACTTCAGAATTTCCTTCAAAAGCCAATATATGAGTGCAAATTCTGTCTAAAAACCACCTGTCGTGAGAAATCACAACAGCACATCCTGCAAAATTTTCCAATCCTTCTTCCAAAGCTCTCAATGTGTTGACATCCAAATCATTGGTTGGCTCATCAAGTAACAAAACATTACCTTCTTCCTTTAAAGTCATAGCGAGGTGAAGTCTGTTTCGCTCTCCTCCAGAAAGCTTATCAACTTTCTTGTTTTGTTCGCTTCCATTAAAATTGAAACGGCTCAAATACGCTCTGGAGTTTACTTTTTTACCTCCCATCATCACCAAATCCTGGCCTTCACTGAAGTTCTCCCAAATTGACTTATTCGGATCTATATTGGAATGCGCTTGATCGACGTAAGCGATTTTAGCAGTCTCTCCAACAATAAATTCACCTTTATCAGGCTGAATTTCTCCCATAATCATTTTGAAAATGGTGGTTTTACCTGCTCCGTTCGGACCTATGACACCAACAATTCCTGCTTGTGGCAATTTGAAATCCAAATTTTCGTAGAGCAACTTATCATCAAATGCTTTGCTTACATTTTTAGCATCAATCACATTGGTTCCCAAACGTGGCCCGTTGGGAATATAGATTTCAAGTTTTTCATCAAGCTTATCTTGATCCTGACTCATTAATTTATCATAATTGTTAAGTCGGGCTTTTTGTTTGGATTGTCTGCCCTTTGGAGCCATCTTCACCCATTCCAGTTCCCGTTCCAAGGTCTTCTGACGCTTGCTAGCTTGTTTTTGTTCCTGAGCCATACGTTTAGACTTTTGGTCTAACCAAGATGAATAGTTTCCTTTCCAAGGAATTCCTTCACCTCTATCCAGTTCCAAAATCCAGCCTGCTACGTTATCCAAGAAATATCTATCGTGAGTGACAGCAATGACAGTCCCCTTATATTGTGATAAGTGATGTTCGAGCCAATGCACAGATTCTGCATCCAGGTGGTTGGTAGGTTCGTCAAGTAATAAAACGTCTGGCTCCTGGAGTAATAATCGACAAAGCGCTACTCTACGTCTTTCACCACCAGAAAGGTTTTCAATTTTTTGATCAGAAGGTGGAGTTCTAAGCGCATCCATTGCTACTTCCAGCTTGTTGTCGAGCTCCCAGGCATTGGTAGCATCAATTTTATCTTGAAGTTTGGCCTGTCGATCCATTAGTTTTTGCATTTTATCTGCATCCTCGTAAACTTCTGGTAAACCAAAATCATCGTTGATTTTGTTGTATTCGTCCAAAATAGCTACAACATCGGCAACTCCTTCTTTCACTACATCAAGGACTGTTTTCTCTGGATCCAATTCTGGCTCCTGTTCCAAATAACCAACTGAGTAATCTTGAGAAAAGACTACATCTCCTTGATAATTCTTTTCTATCCCGGCGATAATCTTCATCAACGTGGATTTTCCAGAACCATTGAGTCCAAGAATTCCTATTTTAGCCCCATAAAAGAAACTGAGGTATATATTTTTTAGAACTGGTTTATCTTCTCCAGGGTAAGTTTTGGATACTCCCGACATGGAGAATATCACTTTTTTATCGTCTGCCATTAATTTTTATTTAGATTATACTCTTCCTTTTAGGGCGTTAAACACCCATGCAATTGCAAAAAAACCGATACCAACAGAAGCAAAACCCCAGCCGGCTATCTCATTATATCTAAAAGCGCCTAAGGCAATAAGTCCTAAACCTACAATAACCATGATGAAAGTTGCCCACGCTAAAACTGTATTTTTATTCATTTACTATCGTATTTATGATTTGCTAAATTACAAAAACGATTTTTAATGTCACTAGTCGCTTATTAGCATTATGGTTAACTATTGAAAAACCTCTAATGAAAATTATAGTATTTTGCCCAAACACTTTTTTAAATCATCATTAAGCTTCATTAACTTAAAGGGATCTAAAGTTATATTTTGATTGATTTCCAGCTCAATTCCTATATAATCATTTGGGAATATCTTCCGTAGACTCGTCGTAAATCCATCAGATTTCCCCTTATAAGGATAATTCATTCTAATTCTGATACCAGCAATTTGTAAGCTTAATTCTTTACGGAATTTATTGGCAAACTCTTTTTCAACTTTTCGCCTTGGATCGTATAAAATCCCAAGATCCGCTTCCCGGACGTTTCCATTCAAAACTGGTGTAAAACTGTGAATAGATAGATGCAACACGGTCTCATTTTCTTTGATAAGGCTTTTTATTTCCTGCTGAATTTGATGCCGATAAAATTGATAATAGTCAACAATTAAGCAGCTTTTTTCCGCTTTATCCAGATGTTTTGAGATGCTAGAAAATAATTTGGGATGATGCAAAGACCTATTCACTTCTATCAAAAGTCTGCTCCATGGGTAATGAAAAGAATAATTAGCTAGATGTTGTAAAGATTTGTAAACTTCAAAAGCACCTATATCGTAGCCTTCATGAGTTTCCAAGCGATCTTTATGATCTTTAAATAAGAATTCATATTGTTTTGGTAACAAATTGGTCGCATGCTCACAAGTCAACATTAATTTCACGGTAGGAACAATTCATTTTTGGATAGACTATCTCCAAGCTTTTGATATACCTTCAGAATATTCACTTCAGAAAAATCATCATTTAATGCTTTTAGAATTCTTGTGGACAAACTACCATGTACTAAAATAAATTCAATAGCTTCAGAATGTCTTTTATTTAATCTAGAGAATACCTTTTCTAATAAATGCTTGTAAATGTCTTTTGCAGCCATAGATTCAGCATCAATTCCAAAAAGTTTCAAATAGGCTTTATTATGAATTACAGCTTCTTCAGCATACTCAATACTAAGGTTCAAAATTTCAAATAGAACATCTTCGTGCCATAACTTTTGATCCTTCAAACTTGAATATATTTCATTAACCAAATCTTTTAAAATTTCGACAATAAAACTTGCAATAGAGACATCTGCCAAAGCGCATTCCTGTAGATCCAAAACTCGTATCTCTATTGCGTTTCTATCAAACCTGGCAATAGCTCCTCTGGAATTTAAAAAATGATGTTCTAAAATATGGTCCTCATCAAACGGTGCAATTGCAGAATTAATAGGATCGAAGATTTTTTTCTGATATTCTTTTTGGTTAAACACCTGTTCGGGAATCACCTTCCCTGTCATTTCTGGAATTTGTTTTTGATTGGTCAAATACAATTTCATCCTGGAATCTAGTTCACCTGCCGGTTTACCATCTAGAATTGGTGAGCTCGCACTCAATGCCGGTAAAATAGGCAGCAAAATCCGTATAGCAGCGTGTAATTTCTCAAATTCAGAGTCATCGTAAAACGGCAGGTTAATGTGCATACTTTGTACATTGGACCAACCGTGACCTTTACAATCAAAAATTCTGTTATAAAGCGCATACACTTCGCTATAGGAATGTTGCCATAATTTCATCTCCAATTCTGGATTCATTAATGGATGCGAAGCTGTTGGCCACAAACGAAGATTCATGTTGTTAAGTAACTTATTTACTTCAAGTATATTATCATGAAATTTCATGTCTAAAGTATCCAGGTTTTTGGCTGGACCGTTGGTCTTAAATTCAACCACGTGAGCAGCGAGTTCATTACTCCATTCAATTGGACCATTATCTACATCTGAAACAATTTTACCAGTTTTCAGTTTCATCAATTTATCTACAGAGGGCTGAACTTTGCCAGTCAAAAAATTGACAAGCATATATTCCAATTCAATTCCAAAAACTTCAAAAAGATGGTATTTCATGAGTCTTGTTTAGAATTAAGACGATTTTTAAAAGCTTGAAGAATAGTTGTGTAAACAGCATCACCGTAGAATCCATCTTCCACTCCAAAATCAATATTTGGATTGTCATTGATTTCAATGACCAAAGCCTTTCCGTCAACAACTTTGACATCAATGCCATATAAACCTTTCCCCATAATTTTAGCTGATTTTAATGCAACTTTCATCACTTGTTCTGGAACATCTTCTACAGCAAAGCAGTCTGCGTTTCCGTCTTGGTCATCCTTTTTTTCGGCAGACCAATTATAAATTTGCCAGTGTCCTTTAGCCATAAAATAGCGACACGCATAAAACGGCTTGTTATCCATAATTCCTATTCTCCAGTCATATTCAGAATAGGTAAACTCCTGAGCAATGATTAGGTCGGAAGTCTTAAACATCTCAGTAATGAGGGTTTCATACTCTTCTTCTGTCTTTGCTTTTTTTACTCCAAAAGAAAAGGTAGAATCAGGAGATTTAAGAACACATGGCAATCCTGTTACTTTTAAAACTTCATGTTTATTGTCTTTATGGACGATCATCGTTTTGGGTGTTGGAATCCCATTCTTGTTAAGTGCTTCCGCCATAAAAACTTTATTGCAACATTTTAAGATCGCATCAGGATAATCAACAATCGCTAAACCGTCTTGCAATGCTTTTCTAGCAAACGCATAGGCTTCATTGTTGACTTCAGTACTTTGTCTGATAAACAAGGCATCAAAAGATGAAAGACGGTATAAATCTTTAGGTGAAATAACTTCAACGTAAAAATTCATTTTCTCAGCCAAGTCGATAAATTTTTTAATGGCTTTTGGGTTACTTGGTGGTGCTGGATCGTTGTTTTGGACTAAGATCGCCAAATCATATTCAGCTTTATTTGCTTTTGGGCTGTCGTATCTCTTTTTTGAAAAAAATTCAGAAGCAAAATAATGCATGCTCTCCAAATGCTCAGATGGAATTTCTGTAAGGGATATGGCTTTTATAGATTTGATGTTCCATTTGGTGGTGTGTTTAAAAATGACTCTCAAAAATGGAATTTGAAAATGCCTGAATATTATGCTGCTTAATTCTCGGTATTTCTGTGCCACATTTTGTCCAAAATAAATACTCAAAGTGAATTCCTGAGATTTAATAAACTTCAAACTCTTCTGAATTTCTTCTTCAAAATCTTCTGAAACAATTTTGACAAGTTTTTTTTCACCAAGGTCCACCAAGTTACTAATGGTAGGAATAGAAGTATGACCGCGAGCTTCCGCCAACAGGGAAACATAGTATCCTTTGGATTGGTAGCTGTATTTGTCACTCAAATTGAAAACCCTCACATTTTTTAATTCTGAATATAAGGAGTTTGTCAAGTAATCTTGTGAGGTTATAATGGACGTATGATCCATTATGAAAGGCCATTTTTCGGGTTGGCTAACCACGATAAGTTTGTTCATTTATGAATTGAATAACCTATCAAATGTAGCTTAAAATTAAGTTCGAAATTATTTCTGTAAAAAAATAAATTGGAAAGATTTTGATGTAATTATTTTCATATTATCATAATTTGGTCAAAATTATTCATCCTATGAAAATCATCAAATACATCTTTTTTTTGGTCATTTTGGTTTTACTACAATCTTGCGGATCCCGAAAACTTCCTGAGGAATCTGTGAAAATCTATGAAGGCCAACTGAATCTTATGGACGGCTATTACTTGATCAACTCCTACGACAGTCCTTCTATGTCCCAATCTCTAAAAGGAATTGATAGCTTTTTTGATATCAAAATACCGCTTTCCATCACTTTCGCGAATTTAAAATTTATTGATGATGAGACTTTACAGCTCAGTTATGAAAGTGAAGGATTCGCTTTTAAAAAAACATTTCCAGGTGAATTAAAAAATGGAGCTTTTTATTTATCAAGTAATCGCTATTTTATTGGAATTCCATTGACTGTATTTACTAAAGAAAATAATTTTGAACGCGTCATCATGGGGAGTGATGACAACCTCATTTTGGAACGTTTTGAGGAGAAAGTTTCTAGAATCTTTAATGCAGTTGAAGAAACTTACTTTTGGGAATCCTACACCTACGATCGTTTATACAAGAATATTCATATAGACAAAGAGGGAAACTTAATTGAATAAAAAACTCCCTATCTTCCGATAGAGAGTTTTTGACGTGTTCAAAATTTATTTTAGTATGAAGTCGTCCTTAGGTAAGGCTTAATTTCTTTATAATTTGGAAATAATTTTTTCGCTTCTTCGTCACTTACAGAGGGAGAAATAATAGCATCATCCCCTTGTTTCCAATCTGCTGGAGTTGCTAGTTTGTGGTTAGCTGTTAATTGAAGACTATCAATCACTCTAAGTAATTCATTGAAATTTCTACCTGTAGAAGGTGGATAGGTCAACGTCAACTTAATTTTTTTGTCAGGGCCAATAACAAAAACCGAACGTACTGTAGCTTTCTCTGATGCATTGGGGTGAATCATGTCATACAATTCTGCAACTTTTCTATCCTCGTCTGCAATTATAGGGAAGTTGACGGTCGTGTTCTGGGTTTCGTTAATATCCTTGATCCATTCAAGATGATCTTTTACTGGATCGACGCTTAAGGCAATTACCTTTACACCTCTTTTGTCAAATTCGTCTTTTAATTGAGCTGTTCTCCCCAATTCTGTTGTACATACTGGAGTGAAATCGGCTGGATGTGAATAAATAATTCCCCAACTATCCCCTAGCCAATCATGAAATGAAATTTCTCCTTCAGAAGTTTGTTGTGTGAAATCTGGTGCTGTATCGCCCAATCTTAAATGTGCCATAATTGAAATTTATTATTAATTAATATTCAATATTTTTCAAAATACAATTCTGAATCAAATATTTCAATAAAAATAAATAATGATTCTCAGGTCAGCCTGTTTTATATCAACTTTAGCTTTTCATTTAGACTTGATCTAAAGATATACGATTGGATTGATAAATTCAATTATTCTGCGGGCTCACATTCATTTATAAAATCAATTTTTACCAGCCCATCTTCGTCAATTTCATTTAAAATAACTTGGTTTTTTGTATTGACCAATTCTGGATTCCAGAATGTTTTTACTTTCACATAATTTTCGGTGAAACCATGAATATAACCGGATTTATTTTCGCCTTCAAATAAAACTTCATGGGTCGAATTTAATTGACTTTCATAAAAAGCTCGTCTTTTCTTAGCAGAAAGTCCTCTTAGCATTTTGCTGCGCTTTTTTCTGACTTTTAGAGGTACCACCTCTAACATCTCTGCCGCAGGAGTATTATCTCGTTCTGAAAAAGTAAAAACGTGTAAGTAAGAAATATTCAATTCATTTAAAAAATTGAAAGTCTCCAAAAATAATTCATCCGTCTTTCCTGGAAAACCAACAATGACGTCCACACCAATACAAGCATCAGGCATATTTCTTTTAATGCTTTCCACGCGATCTACATAAAGTTCTCTCATGTAGCGTCTCCGCATTTTTTTTAAAAGTGTATTGCTTCCACTTTGTAAAGGAATATGGAAATGTGGAACAAAACAGTTGCTTTGCGCCACAAAATCTATTGTTTCATCTTTGAGCAAGTTTGGTTCTATAGAAGAAATTCTCACTCTGTCGATTCCTTCCACATGATCTAGTGCTTTGACTAGGTCTAGAAATGTATGTTCGTGTTTCTTGTTTCCAAATTCGCCTTTTCCGTAATCTCCGATGTTGACGCCGGTTAACACAATCTCTTTGATGCCTTGCTCTGATATTTCTTTCGCATTTTTGAGAACATTTTCCAATTTATCTGACCTGGAAATACCTCTTGCCAATGGGATGGTACAATACGTACATTTATAATCACAACCGTCTTGCACCTTAAGAAAAGCGCGCGTTCGGTCTCCTATGGAGTAGGAACCCACATAAAAATCGGCTTCATCAATTTCACAAGAATGCACTTCGCCGAAGTCATTTTTGGTCAAATCTGTGATGTAATCGGTTACCTTAAACTTTTCAGTTGCTCCGAGCACCAAATCCACTCCACTTACATCTGCAAGTTCTTCTGGCTTAAGTTGTGCATAACAACCTATTCCAATAATGAAGGCGTCAGGATTGGTTTTTTGAGCTTGTTTGACGATGGTTTTAAAACGCTTATCCGCATTTTCAGTCACGCTACAGGTATTGATGACCACCACATCAGGGTCGTTCTCAAATTCTACACGTTCATATCCTTCTTCTTGAAAATTCCTGGCTATGGTGGAGGTTTCAGAAAAATTCAGCTTACAGCCTAAGGTGTAAAATGCTACTTTGGGTTGAGACATAATTTAAATTTGGAGGACTCAGGTGATCGAAAACAAATTCAGAAGAAACCTCTATATTCGCAATTGTTTGCAAAGATACCAACTATAATTTATTTTCTAAAATTGAACTCCTACTCTATTCCGTCTTTACTTTTTCTGCTGAATTTAATATTATTAACTTCATGCTCAGATGCCGATTTTAAAGATCGAGATCACCTAGTCTTTAGGTACAACGAACATGCAAATATCACATCACTGGATCCCGCTTTCGCCAAAGATCAACGGAATATCTGGCCCACTCACCAGCTATACAATACGCTGGTAAAACTTGATGATAATCTTGTGACTGAAGGCGATGTTGCTAAAACCTGGTCTATTTCTGAGGATGGACTGACCTACACATTTGAATTGAGAAGGGATGTTTTTTTTCACAAACACAGCATTTTTGGCAATGATTCGACACGACAGGTAATTGCTCAAGATGTCGAATACAGCTTAAAACGGCTTGCCGATCCAAAAGTAGCCTCACCAGGAAGTTGGGTTATGTCTGATGTAGATAGAATTGAAGCCATAAATGATTCTATTATTGAAATTGAACTGAAACAAAAGTTTCCTGCGTTTCTGGGATTATTGACTTCAAAATTCTGTTCTATACTTCCTTTGGAAATGAATGAGTTAGATTTTCAAACTTCTCCTATTGGTACAGGACCATTTAAATTTAAACGCTGGGAAATAGGTGAGAAATTGGTCTTAAGGAAAAATAATCTTTATTTCAAATCGGATGATAAAGGCACACCACTGCCTTACTTGGAAGCTGTAGCCATCACCTTTTTACCGGATAAACAGAGTGAATTTTTAGCTTTTGTACAAGGGAAATTAGACTTCCTTAGTGGTTTGGATCCCTCCTACAAAGATGAATTAATTACTGTGACTGGTGAGCTTAATCCTAAATTTGAGACCAATATAAATATGGAGAAGAGCCCGTACCTTAATACAGAATATCTAGGTTTTTATTTAGATTCTGAGTCTGAAGAAATGAAATCGAGAGCGTTTCGACAAGCCATCAATTATGCCTTCGATCGTGATAAGATGATAAAATTTCTAAGGAACAATATTGGAACCCCAGCACATAGAGGTTTTATTCCTGAAGGACTTTCTGGCCGTTCAAAAACTGAAGGTTATGCTTATAAGCCAGAAAAAGCAAGAACACTTATTGAGAAATTTAAGAAAGAAACAGGAGTTAAGATTCCTAAACTTACCATCAGTACAAATCCGTCTTATATAGATCTAGTTGAATTTATTCAAAAGGAAGTACAAAAAATAGGAGTTCGTGTAGAAATTGATGTCATGCCACCTTCTACTATTCGGCAAAAACGTTCTGCAGGACAACTGGATAATTTCAGAGCCAGCTGGATTGCAGATTATCCTGATGCCATCAATTATTTATCGTTGTTTTATAGCGATAACTTTTCTCCTAATGGCCCTAACTACACTCATTTCGAGAATGAATTTTACGACCAACTCTATGAAGAAGCCTTAAGCATTACTAAGGATTCTTTGAGGTATGAGTTATATTCACGAATGGATTCTCTGTTGATTGAAGAAGCTCCAGTTATCCCTTTATACTACGATGAGGTGGTTCGCTTTAGGTCCAAAGCTGTTAAAGGTTTGGGTATTAATCCCTTTAATCTTTTGGATCTCTCTGAAGTTAAAAAAACCAGGTAGAGATAAATTAAGTAAGCTTTTCTAAATATTCCTTTTCTATATTTGAAAAAATCTCTTTTATGGACATGTCAAGTATAATAATAGTTGGTGTAGTTGCTGCAATAGTGGGATTTGTTATCGCCAAATTAATAGACCGCTCTTCAATTTTAAAATGGCAAACGACATCTTCTCATTTTGAAACACTTTATACTGAGTCCTTTCTGCGTGAGGAAAAAGCCAAAGACGAATACTCAAAAGCTAACGAAAAACTCCAAGCGGAACTTAAATCTGAATTAAATGAACGCTATCAAATTCAGAATAAATTCACCCAAAAAGAAACCGAACTCGAAGGTTTAAAAAGGCAATGGGCGGAGCAAAGGACAGAAATGAAAGACTTACAGAAAAAATTTGGGGAAGAATTTGAAAATTTAGCTCAGCGAATATTAGAACAAAAATCTGAAAAGTTTACCCTGGAGAATAAAAAAAACATCTCTCATATTTTAGATCCATTGAAGGAGAGACTTAATTCTTTTGAAACCAAAATTGAAAAAACGAATACTGATTTTCTAAAAGGTCATTCACAATTGGGCGAACAACTGAAACATTTGAATGAGCAAAACCTAAAAATTTCTGAAGAAGCCAATAATTTGACCAAAGCTTTAAAGGGCGACAATAAAACACAGGGCAATTGGGGTGAGATGATTCTGGAAAAAGTCTTACAAAAATCTGGACTGGTTAAAGGTCAAGAATATGAAATCCAGAGGCATTACAAAGATGAAAATGGGGCAAGTAAACTGCCGGATGTGGTGGTGCATTTACCAAATGAAAAGTTGATGGTCATCGATTCTAAAGTCAGTTTGAAGGCCTACGAACACTACATCAATACTGAAGATGAGCAGAAAAAACAGACTTATCTGAAAGCTCATGTGAAGTCTCTGGAAACTCACCTTAAAAGCCTGAAAGAAAAACGATATGATTTATTAGGAGGAAATGCTTCCCCGGATTTCATACTCATGTTCATTCCAGTAGAACCGGCTTTATTTTTGGCTCAAAATGAGAATTCCAATTTTTTTTATACGGCTTTTCAGGATAATATATTGATGGTAAGCCCTACGACTTTACTTTCGACCCTTAGAACTGTAGATATGGTATGGAGTAATGAAAAGCAACAGCAAAACGCACTGGAAATTGCAAAACATGCTGGTGATTTGTATGATAAATTTGTGAATCTGATCGAGGGATTGGATGCTGTAGGAAACCGTATTGACTCCACAAAATCTACTTACGATCAAGCCATGAAAAAACTTACTGGACAACAGAATCTTATAAAAGATGTTGAAATTTTAAAGAATCTGGGAGTCACTACCAAAAAAAGAATTGATCCAAAATGGATTGCACATAAAAATCAAACCAATGACCAAGAAATTTAAACATAGTTCAGAATCTGCTGTCATACTCAGCCAATTGATGCTACCCTCCCATTCCAATTTTGGTGGTAAAATTCATGGAGGTTTCATTTTATCGTTACTTGACCAGGTAGCTTTTGCCTGTGCCTCCAAACATTCAGAAAATTATTGTGTCACAGCTAGTGTTGACCGGGTTGATTTTTTAAATCCTGTAGAAGTTGGTGAGCTTCTCACATTGAAATCTACCATAAATTATGTGGGAAGGACTTCCATGGTAGTTGGTATAAGAGTAGAATCCGAGCATATTCATGACGGAACCAAAAAACATTGCAATTCATCCTATTTTACAATGGTTGCAAAAGATAAAGACGGAAAATCAGCGGAAGTACCAGGTTTGAAATTGGAAACTGAAGATGATTACCGCCGATTTATCAAAAACATAAAACGGATGGAAAACAGATCAAGACACGATGAAATCTTTTCAAATTTTAAATTTGATAAAAAAGAATATCAAAGCGTTTTAAAACAACACAATGTGATCATAAAATAATTTATATAAATTCTAAACAATTTGATTATTTTAAATTTTAATGAAATAACAGATCCTTTTTTTAGTGAGATAAAAAATTCAATTCAGAATTAACATGTAATTTTATTGAATTTTAGTTTTAATATGACTCTTTAAATAAAAACACCCCTTCTTAAATAGGGGTGTTTTTATTTTTATAAGACTTTATTGTAGATTTACCCCCCTAAATAAAGTTTTTATGAAAAAAATAGAGGCTATTATAAGAAAGTCACGTTTTGATAAAGTAAAAGAAGCACTGCATAATATACAGGTTAATTTTTTTAGCTATTGGGATGTTACTGGTGTAGGAAACGAACAACAAGGTCATGTATACAGGGGGATTTCCTACAGTACAACCGATATCCAAAGGCGATATTTAGTCATTGTCGTTTCTGATGATTTTGTCGAGAAAACAATTGATACCATAATCGAACACTCAAAGACTGGAGATGTTGGAGATGGTAAGATTTTCATTTCAAATATCGAAGACTGTATAAGAATCAGAACAAACGAAAGAGGGATAAAATCAATTAAATAAAACTATATGGACCAGGCATTATTTACTGCAAATAATTTATGGATGATGTTATGTATCGCCTTGGTATTTATCATGCATCTTGGATTTTCTTTACTTGAAATTGGGCTAACTCGCCAAAAAAACACAATCAATATCCTATTCAAAAATTTCTTTATCATTTGTTCTGGTTTAATACTCTATTATCTGATTGGTTTCAATTTAATGTATCCAGGGGACTTTAATGGTTGGATAGGTTTAAGTGGAATTGGACTTGAGCTTCCAGAAAATGGACTTACAGCAGCTTATGCAGAAGGAGGTTACACATACTGGACAGATTTTTTATTCCAAGGAATGTTTGCCGCAACAGCTGCGACTATTGTCTCTGGTGCTGTTGCAGAACGAATCAAAATTGGTGCTTTTATGATTTTTTCTATCATTTATGTAGGGATTATTTATCCCCTCAGCGGATCCTGGCTCTGGGGCGGTGGTTTTTTAAGTGATTTTGGTTTTTATGATTTCGCAGGCTCAACCTTAGTTCACTCTGTGGGTGGCTGGGCAGCTTTGATGGCAGTCATTTTTTTAGGACCAAGAATAGGAAAATTTAAAGGGAAAAAGATCTTCGCTATTCCCGGACATAATATACCCTTAGCAGCTACAGGTGTATTCCTACTTTGGTTTGGTTGGTTTGGATTTAATGGAGGATCTGTGTTGTCAGCCGAGACCTCAAGTACATCTTTAGTTTTAGTGACTACAAGCTTGGCTGCTGCTGCTGGCGGACTAGGAGCCTGCATAAGTAGTTTTATGGTTTTTAAGAATTTTGATGTAACAATGTTTATGAACGGAATTTTGGGAGGGCTGGTTGGAATTACAGCCGGAGCAGACCTCATGTCTCCTCTTGAAGCCATTTGCATAGGACTTATAGCAGGCTTGATTATTGTTCTGGCTGTAAAACTTATGGATATATTAAGAGTAGACGATCCTGTGGGTGCAATACCTGTCCATTTATGTTGTGGTATTTGGGGAACACTTGCAGTTGGAATATTTGGAAGTATGGCCAGTCTAAATCAACTTTTTATTCAATTTGCATCTGTAATGACTATTGGTGGATTTTGCTGTTTGAGTGCTTGCATCATATTGATGCCTCTGAGAAAAATATATGGTTTAAGAGTTTCTGCTAAACACGAAGTTGAAGGGCTTGATATTCATGAACACGGAATGGATGCATATGCTGATTTTGGGTTAAACCAACACTAATATCTTTTGATAGGAGTTGCTGAAGGGGGATAGATAGCTGTCGATTTTTTTTGCCATTCTGTCAAAAGTTCTAGATGATTGATTTTGATTTTTGGAGCTTGACTTTCTAAAGCACCGGATTGAAATTCTCTTTGAAGTATATCTTCAATGTAAAAATCTTCTTTATTGATTGAAGGATTGTACTCTTCTTTTAGAGAAATATTGAAAAAATTAGCGGTAGTATTATACCAGAAGGCATTCCAGCCAGATCTTAGGTCTTTTATCAGGTCAAAAGTAGTAACGTCAGTTTGGCGATGAATTAGTTTGACTAAAATCTGACCTTCAGTTTTCGTGAGTTTCTTTAGCTCATCTGCAAATTCATTTTCAACATATCTCTGAATCACCTTTGTATACCTTTTCTTATCACTTTTGGAATCAATGCTTTCGAGACGTTCATTCAGGACTTGAAACCGTTCTGAGGCTAACTTAGCATATGGCCATACTTTTTTTGTTTTTCGCTTAAGAATAAGATAGCTTCTAAAGTCATTTCTGTCTTTAAATTTTAGCTTTGGATAAATAATAACTTCATCAAGTTCAACTTCACTTACATATGTAGTGTCTTTGCTTATGATAATGTATTTTTTCTGTTCACTATTCGGAACAGTAGTTATTTCTTTATATCTAAATTCTTGAGCGTTCAGTGATAAACACATTAGCGCACAAAAACAAACAGCAAATTTCACAATACTAAATTTAGTAATTATACGAACTATAATCATTCCAAAATTAAGGATTCGTTTTCAATTTTATCTCAATACTTTACTAAATTAGCATTACAAAACAGATAGATATGAACGATAATTCACTTAAATTTTTAGAAAAATATTTAAATAATGCAGCTCCAACTGGCTATGAATGGGAAGGGCAAAAATTATGGATGGACTACCTCAAACCCTATGTAGATGAATTTATCACAGATACATACGGAACAGCTGTTGGAATTATCAATCCAGAGGCAAACTTCAAGGTAGTGATTGAGGGCCATGCAGATGAAATTTCATGGTATGTCAACTACATTACAGATGAAGGACTCATTTATGTCATCAGGAATGGTGGTAGTGATCATCAAATTGCAACTTCTAAACGTGTAAATATTCATACAAAAGATGGAGTTGTAAAGGGTGTTTTTGGCTGGCCTGCAATTCACACTAGAGATAAATCCAAAGAAGAAACACCTAAGATTGAGAATATATGCATTGACGTTGGTTGCTCAACCAAGGAAGAAGTTGAAAAACTCGGCGTCCATGTTGGTTGTGTAATTACTTATCCTGATGAATTTTTTATTCTGAATAATGACAAATTTGTTTGCAGAGGGTTAGACAACAGAATGGGAGGATTTATGATTGCAGAAGTGGCCAGAATGCTAAAAGAAAATAAAGTTGATCTACCTTTTGGACTTTACATTACAAATTCTGTTCAGGAAGAAATTGGCTTACGCGGAGCAGAAATGATAAGTAATACGATTAAACCTAATGTTGCTATCGTAACAGATGTTTGTCATGATACCACTACTCCAATGATTGATAAAAAGAAAGAGGGCTTGACCAAGATTGGTGCAGGACCTGTGATTAGTTATGCACCTGCAGTTCAAAACAAATTAAGGGAAATGCTTATTGATACGGCTGAAAAACACAAGATTCCATTTCAGCGCTTAGCTGCAAGTAGAATGACTGGAACAGATACAGATGCTTTTGCCTATAGTAATGGTGGTGTAGCTTCTGCACTAATTTCCTTGCCGTTAAGATATATGCATACCACAGTAGAGATGGTTCACAGAGATGATGTAGAAAACGTCATTAAATTAATTTATAACTCTTTACTTGAAATAAAGAGCGGTGATACTTTTAGCTATTTTGACTAATTAATATTAGATAATTTCTATAAAAAAAGCAGCTTTAGAGCTGCTTTTTTTAGTTTAGTAAATTTCTTTCGTATAACTATTTTTCGAACTCTTTTTTGGTGTATTTATCGTCCCAATTCTTAACATTAGGGTCACCAAGTTTATTTTGAGATTTAGCAACAAGCATAGAAACAGCAGCATCACCGGTTACATTAACGCTTGTTCTTAACATATCAAGTGGTCTGTCTACAGCAAAAATTAAGGCTAGACCTGCTTCAGGGATTCCAGCCTGACCTAAAACAATAACCAACATCACCATTCCTGCACCTGGGACAGCAGCGGAACCTATAGATGCGAGAGTTGCTGTTGCAATGATTCCCAATTGCGCTGCAAAACTTAACTCCATACCAAAGGCTTGAGCAATAAATACAGCTGCTACAGCTTGATACAAACTCGTTCCATCCATATTGATAGTTGCACCAATAGGTAATACAAAACTTGAAACTTGAGGATGAACGCCTAGATGCTCTTCCACCCGTTCCATGGTCACTGGTAAAGTTGCAGCACTCGAACTTGTTGAAAATGCCAATAACTGAGCTGGCGAAATTCCATTGAGAAAAAAGCGTGGTGATTTTTTAGTAAAAATACCTACGATTATAGCATAAACCCCAATCATAAGTAGCAATCCTCCAACTACACATAAAGCATAATAACCTAGAGCAATGAATAAATCTGTGCTTGGCGCCTCTACGACTAAAGCTGCTAATAAGGCGAAAACACCATAAGGAGCTGCAAGCATAATGAGATCTATCATTTTTAAAATGACTTCGTTAAGCGAATCAAAAAATTCTTTTATCGGTTTCGATTTTTTCTCAGGAATTAGAATCATCCCAATACCGAAGAAAACAGCGAAGAAAATAACTTGAAGCATATTGGAATTGCTGGAAGCTGCTCCAAAAATATTATCAGGTACCAAATCTTCTAAAGCTTGAAGCGGACCAGAATCCTTTTGCTTTTGAGCATTTTGGCGAGTCATCTCAGCATCTCCACCATAACTCTCTACGAGTTCTTCTCTTGTATCACTTTCTATACTCTTACCTGGTTCAAAGACATTAACTATTATCAAACCAATAGAGACAGCGATTACCGTTGTCGTGAGATAAGTTAAAATTGTTCTTAATCCCATTTGAGACAAACTTGAAATATCTTTCAAATCTGAAACACCCTTAATTAAAGAAGCTAAAATTAAAGGAACTGCTATAAGTTTTAATGCATTGATGAATATTGTACCAAATGGTTTTATCCAATCTGTAATGAATCCACTTCCCCATTCGAAATTTGATAATATAAAGGCAAACAAAATTCCTAGGCCCATTCCTATGAGGATTTGCCAGTGCAGTTCTAGTTTTTTCATGTTAATTAATTGATTTGTTTAATAAGAAAGCATCTGCAAGTACAAGAGCAGCCATAGCTTCAACCACAGGAATAGCTCTAGGAACAACACAAGGATCGTGTCTTCCTTTTCCATGCATTTCAACTTCCTCAGCATTTTTATTTATAGTTTGTTGCTTTTGCATAAGAGTTGCAACAGGTTTGAAAGCAACTCTAAAATTAATATCCATCCCGTTAGAAATTCCGCCTTGAATACCTCCGCTATGATTGGTTTTGGTCGTTCCATCTGTATTGAACAAATCGTTATGTTCACTTCCTTTCATAGAAATTCCGTCAAAACCGGAACCATAATCAAATCCTTTTACGGCATTGATTGTCATCATAGCTTTACCTAAGTTAGCATGGAGTTTCTCAAAAATAGGATCGCCAAGATTTTTGGGAACGTTTGAAATTTGACACTTCACAATGCCACCTATTGTGTCTCCTTCTTTTCTGATCTTTTTGATGTAAGCTTCCATTTGAGTTGCCATCTCATGATTTGGACACCTCACTGGATTTGTTTCGATAACATCAAAATCTATGGAATCCTCATCAGATAATTGAAGTGATCCAACAGAATGAGTGTATGCTGTAAATTTTACATCTTTCAATAGTTGTTTTGCAACTGCTCCAGCTACAACCCAGGATGCAGTTTCTCTGGCACTGGACCTTCCTCCTCCTCTATAATCTCTCTGTCCGTATTTTTGATCGTATGTATAATCTGCGTGATTTGGTCTATATACATCTTTTATATGACCATAATCTTTGGACTTATTATCTGTATTTTGAATCTCAAAGCCAATAGGTAAACCAGTTGTGACACCTTCAAAAATTCCAGATTTAAAATGCACAATATCAGATTCTTTTCTTTGAGTCACAATTGAGGATTGCCCCGGTTTTCTTCTATCCAGTTCAATCTGAATTTTTTCTAAATCTAAATGTATTCCTGGAGGAACTCCATCCAAAATTCCACCAATAGAAACCCCATGAGATTCACCGTAGGTAGTGAGTTTTAAAAATTTTCCGAAGCTATTTGATGCCATGAGATGTTTTGAACAAATGTAATCGTTTTAGGTAATAATCAAAAAGTAATCAAAATAGATTGTATAATTAAAATAGCAATTAAGTGAAATAAATTAAAACAACAATAAAGTAATCTATTGAAATTTTAATCTTTAATTTTGATAATCAATAACAAAAATAAATCCAGAAGATTATTACACAGGATTTTTCAATTCAAACATGAAAAACAAATAAATTACGTTATTTGCTTAATATATAAATCATGAAAAAGATTCTCATATTTTCTGCGTTCATTTTGGCTTCAGTTTCTTGTTCTGAAGAAGACGATTCGTTTTTAGTCTCTGATACTGATTATTTTCCGTTAGAACTTGAAAATTACTGGACCTATAATAATCAATTGAACTCTAATACCGAGAGTTCGCAGGGAGTTGAAACTTTAAGTATTGATAATCAAGTACGCAATAGATTTAGTTTTTCTCAGGTCATAGATTCTCAGGCTGGATTGTTTACTAATGTTCTGGCTTCGGGGGAAGTTTATAAACAAAACGGTAATCAAGAAATAATCTACGATGGAAATCTAAATTTAGCGCTTAATAATAATCTTCAAAACTTTGAATTTACACTTGAAGACGTCATTCTTTACGACGCCAATTTTACTCAAGGAGACGTCATGTTTTCCAATGCTGGAGAACTCCAACAAAATATAAATGGTTTCCCAGTGGATTTTGAATATGAAATAAGCTCAACCCATAAAGGATTTTTAATTTCTGAAGTTGTAAACGATGTGACTTATGAAGATGTTTTTGTTTCTGAAATTAATATCTCACTATCTGCAAGTGTTTTTTTAGTCATTTCAGATTTTTCAATTCTTCAAAAACAAGACGTCATTAAGATAACTAATTATTACGCCAAAGACATTGGATTGATTTATAGCAGAGTCAATACTGAAATAATTTTTGAAGATATTCCTGAACAATTAAATACTGAGATATCTGATGTAAATTCAACATCAACTCAGAATCTTATAAGTTATAGCTTGAGTACAAATTTATAAAGCATACTTATTGAGAATCGAAACTGGATGTAGTGCTTCTTTTTGTGTCCCATCTTTGATTTGATGCCTGCAACTCGTCCCGTTAGCACAAATAATCCCATTTGATTTCCTTACCGCTGGAAATAATACCAGCTCACCAATGGCTTGACTTACCTCATAATGTTCTTTTTCGTATCCAAAACTACCAGCCATACCACAACAACCTGAGGGGATCAATGTTACTTTGAAATTTTCGGGCAAGTTCATCAAATTAAATGTGTGTATCTGACTTGATAAAGCTTTTTGATAGCAATGGTTATGAATTTTGATTTCTTTGGTTTCCTTTGAAAATTGGTCAGCTGTAAGATTTCCGGCTTGAATTTCAGAATCCAAAAATTCTTCTATGAGAAAAACATGCTTTGAGAGATTTTCCGCAGATTTTTTATCTGAAGCTAACTTTAAGTATTCATCTCTAAAGCTTAAAACTGTAGATGGTTCAATTCCTAGCAAAGGAGATTCTGTAGAAACAACTGGATTAAAAATCTTGATGTTTTTATCTATAAAACCTTGAGCTTCATTCAGCAGTCCTTTAGAGAAATAAGCTCTTCCACTTTCTTCGTGGTTTAAAGTCTTAACCTCATAACCAAGTTTTGTGAGAAGCTCAATTGCATCGACACCAATGTTTACATCCAAATAGTTGGTGAATTCATCAATAAACAAGTAAACGATTTTCTTTTTATCAATTCTAGAGCTTAATGAAATTTTACCTTTATTAATTTTGTGTTTCAGAGAGTCTGAACTCAATTTTGGTAAGCTACGTTCTTGGGCGACACCTGCTGTTTTCTTGACTAAACTAGAAGTGAGTGCATTTGAATTCAACCAATTATAAACTGGCGCTACTGGAGATATAAGCTTATTGATTGAGTTATTTTTTGCAAAGATTTTAGTTTTTAACTTTACTCCGTTTGCCTTTTGATACTGATAAAGAAATTCCGTTTTGAAAGCTCCTACATCCACATTACTTGGACATTCGTTCTTACATGCTTTACAACTTATGCATAAATCGAAAATATCTTTTAAATTTTCATTATCAAATGCATTTTTTTCTAGATGATTTTGGGTGAGCACCTCTCTAAGCATATTTGCTCTGGCCCTTGTTGTATCCTTTTCATTTTTTGTGGCTTGGTAACTTGGACACATGCCACCTTCAAATTCATGAGATTTCCTGCAGTCTCCGCTACCATTACACTGTTCTGCAGCTCTTAAGATGCCAAGGTTTTTAGAAAAGTCCATTTTTGTTGAAATCTCTGGCTCTTTTCTATCTGTTTCATATCGTAAATCGGTATCAATTGCTTTAGGATTTACAATTTTTCCAGGATTGAGGAGATTTTCGGGATCAAATAGATGTTTAATCTTTTGGAAAATTAAATAACATTCTTCACCAACAACGCTTCTTGTAAAAGGAGCCCTCACTCTTCCATCACCATGTTCTCCACTTAAGGCTCCTCCATAACTTTTTACAAGATTAGCAACATCTTTAGAAATATTTTTGAAATCATCGACACCTTTAGATGTTTTCAGATTTAAAATTGGTCTTAAATGAATTTCACCGGCACCTGCATGAGCATAATAAACCGCTTTCTGATTGTATGATTTCATGATTTTAGTAAAATCAGAAATATAATGAGGTAAATCTTGAATCGTAACAGAAGTATCTTCAATACAAGCAACAGCTTTTTCATCTCCTTTTATGTTACCGAGAAGTCCCAATCCTGCTTTTCTCAGTTCTGCGGCCAAATCAATTTCACCGTTTTTCAAAACAGGTGTCGCGTAAGCTTTTGTAGAAGATTTTAAATCATTTAATAAGTTTTTTATTTGATCTGTAAGTTCTTCTTGAGAATCAGATTTCAATTCAAGCATCAATATGGCTTCAGGATCCTTTTCTATAAAAAACCGATGGTCCTTATATTTCATACTCTCTTTCGTACAGTCTAAGATGGTTTTATCCATCATTTCACAAGTGTATAAATTGTGATTCATACTTATTTCTACAGACTCAAGACAGTCTGAAATGCTAGAGAAATGAGCTGCAATAAGTGCTGAGTGATTCGGAGGAGAATCGTCAAGTCTTAATTCTAATTCTGTAGCTATGTATAAAGTACCCTCACTACCACATAGAAGTCTATTTAGATTAAAATATGGATTTGAATCGCTTTTGAAAAAAGACGTATTGTAGCATTCATCTATTGCATAACCCGTATTTCTTCTATGAATTGATGACTTTGGAAATCCCTTTTCTATAAGTTTTTCAATATAATTTCTTTGAAAAAGATCATTGAAATATTTATAAATAGCACCTTCAAGAGTGTTTAATTTTAATTTTTCTTCAAATTCTTTTTTTGTGATTGGCTTCACTTCAATAAAACTACCATCAGACAGAAAACCTTTTGAAGAAATGACTTTATCTCGGGTAACTCCATATTTTATAGATGTGGTTCCTGAGGAGTTGTTTCCAAACATACCTCCTACATTACAGCGATTACTCGTAGATGTATTAGGACCGAAAAAAAGACGTTTTGATTTTATATCTCTGTTCAAAGCATCCCTTACTATACCAGGTTCTAAGCGAATAGTTTTTTTCGAAACATCAAAATTAAGTTGCTTAGTAAAGTACTTGCTTAAGTCTAAAATTATACCATCTGTAACACATTGCCCAGCTAATGATGTACCCGCCGCACGAGGCGTAATAGATAATTTGTGTTCATTTGAAAATTCAAGTATCTTTTTAAGGTCTGAATTACTTTTAGGATAAATTACCGCCAAAGGAATTTCCCTGTATACAGATGCATCTGTTGCATAAATAGAAGTATATAAACTATCTGTTTGCACATCTCCCTCAATAGAATTGGATAAAGATTTAAATTCTAATTTCATTATACTTGAATAAGATATCAAAAATACTGTAGATTATTTTATTTCAATCCTGAACAAAGGATAATATTAAATCTAAAATTAAATGATAAAAATCAGAGCTTAACATTAAAGTTTTGAAAAAAATAAATACAGTAACTTTAATTTGCTAAATTTATGTTTTAAGCTCAACAATGGGTTGAGTTTGATTAAATCTAAAAAGTTACACTAAACAGACAACTCAAAATTTTTAATTATGGACATTAATTTTAATTACGTACACGTTACTGCGAGCGAAAGACTTGAAGAATTGATAAGTAAAAAGTTAAACAAGCTGGAAAATAGATACGATTGGATAGTCAGAGGTGAAGTTTTCTTCAAGACTGAAAATACATCTAGTCCTGATACTGGTATGATCTGCGAAGTTAAATTGAGTGCGCCTGGTCAAAATGTTTTTGCTTCGTCAAATGAAAAAAGTTTTGAATTAGCCATCACAAATACAATAGATGACATCACTAGACAGCTTCAAAAGAAGAAAGAGAAGATGAGTTCCAGATAAATCAATAAAATTTTTAATAACAAAAAAGCCGAAACATCTGTTTCGGCTTTTTTTAGTGATTGGTATTTCTTTATTTGATTATTCCTTCATTGAATTAATTTGCTCCTGAAGTTTTTTAGCTTCCTCATTTTTTTCTAATTGGTAATAAATGTTCAAACGAGTTTGCATAGCATCCAAATTGTCAGGATCTAATTCATTTGCCTTTTCAAGGTATGGTAAAGCATCTTTATAATATTGCTTTTTCTTTTCATTCAATTCTTGATATTTCTTATTGTCTGCTCTAGAATTTCCAAGTTTATTCATTTCTTCAACAATGCTTCTTTCTCCACTTAAGGTGAGTGCTGCTAAATTAATGTAAGCGTTGACCATTTCTGGATCTAGCTCAATCGCTTTTTTGTAATAATCCTTTGCAGAATCTTTGTCTCCCAATTGTTCAGATGCCACACCTAAGTTGTAATATAAGGAAGGATTTTCTGGATCCTTTAATACGACTTGTTTCATCACTTCATTATACTTATCAACTTTTCCAATTCTGTAGTATAAATCAGCTTCAGCTTGCATAATACTTATGTCATCTGGACTCTCTTCTTTTGCCTTTTGAATCGCCACTAAAGCTTCATCTGGCTTATCTTGCTGGATATAGATCAAAGAAACATTTTTTGCAATTTCACCGGTAAGTCTAGGTGTTTTTTGAATTGACGGATCAGCGAACTCATCTGTTTTCACTGCGATATCTCGCATATTTTTAGATTCAAAAATTTCAACCTCTCCAGATTCTTTATTCGTAGCTACATATTGTGTAGTTGAACCATCAAAACCAAGATCTAAAAGTTTGCCGTAGTAATTTAAAGCCTTATCATAAATCTTACCATTTACTGCAGCTGATGCTGCATAGTAAAGCATTACAGTATCGTTTTTATTCATCTGGTAAGTTTTGTACAACAATTTTTGTGCTGTATCAAAATCACCTTCATTTTGACCATCTATAGCAGTCTGCACCATAGTTTGTCTTAATTTGGTCTGATAGTTTAATGCATCTTCATTATCATTTTCTAGCTCCAAGACTTTATCTAAAGATTCCAAAGCAGTATTAAGATTATCCATCATCTCATCACCAGACTGGCTGGATGCCATGTTACCATGTGTTTTTGCCTTAGCTAAATGATAACGAACTACCCATTTATCTTTTTCATCAACCAATTGTGGCTTTGCAGCATTTAGTTCTGTTAAAGCTTCACTATAATTTCCATCCTCAACAGCACTTTCGGCACTTCTGATCTCGCTTCTTTGAGAAAACCCTAAGCTTGTTATTCCTATTAGAGCTATTGCTAAAATTGACTTTTTCATTTTTTATCCTATTTATTTATTTAAAGTTAATATTATTCAATTGTTGTTTGATCGTCAGATTCATTTGTTTCAGTGTTATCTTCAATAGCATCATCCTCATCTTCATTCAGAATTTTAGCTACGGCAGCAATTTCATCATCACCTTTTAAGGATATCAATCTGACTCCTTGTGTAGATCTACCCATTGTTCTGATATCAGACACAGACATTCTAATTGCAACACCAGATTTTTTGATAATCATCAAATCATCATCATCTTTCACAGTTTTCATAGCAACCAATTCACCTGTTTTTTCTGAAATAGAAATGGTTTTCACACCTTTTCCACCTCTATTGGTTATTCTGTATACTGGCTCACCATCCTGGTCATCGATGAAAGTTCTTTTTCCATAGCCTTTTTCTGAAACAACTAAAACTGTTTCATCTTGCGGATGTTTTACACAAATCATGCCGATAACTTCATCTTTATTTGAAGCTAAAGTCACACCCTTCACTCCAGCAGCTCCACGTCCCATTGGTCGAATGTGTTTTTCTTCGAATCTTAAGGCTTTACCGCTTCTCAATCCTAACATCACTTGGTTTTCACCATCTGTCAATACAGCAGATAATAATTCATCGCCTTCTTTTATAGAAATAGCATTAATACCGTTTACGCGAGGTCTGGAATATTGTTCAAGAACCGTTTTCTTAACTTGTCCCTTTTTGGTCACCATTAACACGTAATGATTATTAATGTATTCCTCATCAGAAAGGTTTTCAACTAGAATAAAGGCATTGATTCTATCGTCGGGATCAAGATTCATCAAGTTTTGAATAGCTCTGCCCTTACTAGTTTTACTTCCTTCAGGAATTTCAAAAACTCTCATCCAGAAACATTTCCCTTTTTGAGTGAAAAATAGGATGTATTGATGATTGGTTCCTGAAAAAATATATTCTAAGAAATCTTCATCTCTAGTTGTAGAAGCTTTTTGACCAACTCCACCTCTATTTTGAGTCTTATATTCTTTGAGTGGCGTTCTTTTAATATAGCCAGCATGAGAAATAGTTAGAACAACACTTTCGTTTGGAATCATGTCTTCCATACTAAAGTCACCACCAATCATGTTTATTTCTGAACGACGCTCATCACCGTACTTATCTTTTATTTCTATAAGTTCATCTTTGATAATTTCCATCCTACGAGGCTCGTTATCGAGAATATCTTTAAGATCTTCAATAGTAACCATTAAGTCATCATATTCAGATCTAAGTTTATCTTGTTCAAGGCCTGTAAGTTGTCTCAAACGCATTTCAACAATCGCTTTAGCTTGAGTTTCAGAAAGTTCAAAACGCTCTATTAATTTTCCTCGAGCTTCTTCCGCATTCTGAGACCCTCTAATTAAAGCAATCACTTCGTCAATATTGTCTGATGCAATAATTAAACCTTCAAGAATATGTGCTCTCTCCTCTGCCTTACGAAGTAAATATTTAGTCCTTCGAATGACAACTTCATGCCTATGCTCAACAAAATTGTAAATGATGTCCTTAAGATTAAGCATTTGAGGTCTGCCTTTCACTAGTGCGATATTATTTACACTGAAAGTAGACTGAAGTGCTGTATGCTTATATAAAGTATTTAAAACAACGTTTGGTAAAGCGTCTTTCTTTAAAATATAGACGATACGCATTCCATTTCTGTCAGATTCATCTCTGATCAATGAAATACCTTCAATTTTTTTATCATTAACCAAATCAGCAGTTTTCTTAATCATATCTGCTTTGTTGACCTGGTAAGGAATTTCGGTAACAATAATACATTCTTTACCTTTAATTTCCTCTACATCTGCTTTAGCACGCATGACAACTCGTCCACGCCCTGTCATAAAGGCATCTTTCACGCCCTCGTAACCATAAATTATACCACCAGTAGGAAAATCTGGGGCTTTGATGTAGGTCATTAACTCTTCAATCGAAATATCTCTATTATCGATGTAGGCTCTTACACCATCAACAACTTCTGTAAGATTATGGGGTGGCATATTGGTAGCCATACCAACGGCAATACCGCTTGCGCCATTGACTAATAAATTTGGAACTCTAGTAGGAAGAACAGTTGGTTCTTCTAGGGTATCATCAAAATTTAGTGTAAAATCAACAGTTTCTTTATCAATATCAGCAAGCATTTCCTCACTGATTTTTTGCATCCTGGCCTCTGTATACCTCATTGCAGCTGGACTATCCCCATCAACAGAGCCAAAGTTACCTTGACCATCGACAAGCTGATACCTCATACTCCATTCTTGAGCCATTCTTACCATAGCGTCGTAAACTGAAGTATCACCATGAGGGTGGTATTTACCTAAAACTTCACCTACTATTCTTGCTGATTTCTTATGTGATTTGTTTGAGAATATACCAAGCTCTTGCAACCCAAAAAGGACTCTTCTATGCACTGGCTTTAGACCATCTCTCACATCTGGAAGCGCTCTAGAAACAATTACAGACATCGAATAATCGATGTAAGCTGTTTTCATTTCATCTTCAATATTAATTGGTATTAGCTGTTCACCGTTCGCCATTTAATTCAATTTAAATTAATATTTTAAAGTATTTTTAAATATTATAGTTCAACAACTATTGAGTTGCTAATTAGCAAATATACAAAACCTAACAAATCCTTAGAGACCCTTAATCTTGAAATACAAACTTTTTTTGAATTCATATTTAATAAGATTTTCACTATTGAAATAGCATATATCACTAATAAGGTATTATTTTTGAGTAATGTCTAATAAATTTAAAGACTATGGATGATAATTTCTCACCGAAAGTAAAAGAAGTAATTGCATATAGTAAAGAGGAAGCTTTACGTTTAGGTCACGATTTTATAGGAACTGAGCATCTTATGCTTGGTTTGCTTCGTGATGGTAGCGGAAAGGCTATCAATATACTAGATGCGATGAATGTTGACTTGGAGTTGTTGAGAAGAAAAGTTGAAATTTTAAATCCTTCAGACCACACAAACACAGATATATCTCAAGAAAAGAAAAATCTTCATTTAACGCGACAAGCTGAAAGAGCTCTAAAAACTACTTTTTTGGAGGCCAAATTATTTCAAAGTTCTTCAATAAACACTGCTCATTTATTGTTATGTATTTTAAGAAACGAAAATGATCCAACAACCAAGCTGTTGAATAAGCTTAAAGTTGATTATGATAACGTCAAAGAAGAATTCAAAGCTATGATCACGCAAGATGGAGATTACATGGATACACCGACAGATGCCTTTTCTGATGATGCCACTAGTTCTGGTGATTCTGGAAGAGAATCTCTTGGAGGTTCTGGAAATTCCAAAGGAAAATCTACTAAAAAATCTAAAACACCCGTTTTAGATAATTTTGGTAGAGATCTAACAGAAATGGCGCAGGAAGGAAAACTTGACCCTGTAGTGGGCCGTGAAAAAGAAATTGAAAGAGTATCTCAGATTTTAAGTAGAAGGAAGAAAAATAATCCTCTACTTATTGGTGAACCAGGCGTAGGTAAAAGTGCGATCGCAGAGGGTTTGGCCTTAAGAATTATTCAACGTAAGGTATCAAGAATACTTTATGACAAAAGGCTTGTCACCTTAGATCTTGCCAGTCTTGTTGCAGGGACTAAGTATAGAGGACAGTTTGAGGAACGCATGAAGGCTGTCATGAATGAATTAGAAAAGAATGATGACATCATACTTTTCATCGATGAAATTCATACCATTGTTGGTGCTGGAGGTGCTACTGGAAGTTTGGATGCCAGTAATATGTTTAAACCTGCACTTGCTAGAGGTGAAATTCAATGTATTGGTGCAACTACTCTTGATGAATACAGACAGCATATTGAAAAAGATGGTGCTCTTGAAAGAAGATTTCAAAAAATTATAGTAGAACCTACTTCAATTGATGAAACCATTGAAATTCTTCACAATATTAAAGACAAATATGAAGACCATCATAATGTTCTTTATACTGAAGAAGCTATCAAATCATGTGTCACTTTAACAAACAGATACATGACAGATAGATTTCTACCTGATAAGGCAATTGATGCGTTGGATGAAGCTGGAAGTAGAGTTCACATCACAAATATCAATGTTCCAAAACGTATTCTTGAACTCGAAAAAGAGCTTGAAGATATTCGTGATGAAAAAAATTCTGTTGTTAAAAAACAGAAGTATGAGGAAGCTGCCAAATTAAGAGATGATGAGAAAAGAATTGAAAATGATTTGCAGCAAGCTCAAGAAGAATGGGAGAAAGATTCAAAAGAAAATAAAGAAACAGTAACTGAGGACCATATTGGAGATGTTGTTTCAATGATGACGGGTATTCCAGTAAAACGTATTGCTAAAACTGAAGGCAATAAGCTTGCTGAATTACCTGATACCATCAAAAACAAAGTCATTGGTCAAAGCGAAGCAGTAACCAAAATAGTTAAAGCGATTCAAAGGAATAGAGCTGGTTTAAAAGATCCAAATAGACCAATCGGTTCATTTATATTTCTAGGTCAAACTGGAGTTGGTAAAACTCAACTTGCCAAAGTCTTAGCTAGAGAGTTATTTGACAATGATGATGCTTTGATTAGACTTGATATGAGCGAATACATGGAAAAATTTGCTGTCTCAAGATTGATAGGAGCACCTCCAGGATATGTTGGATATGAAGAAGGTGGTCAATTAACTGAAAAAGTAAGACGAAAACCATATGCTGTAATCTTACTCGATGAAGTTGAAAAAGCTCACCCAGATGTATTTAATATGCTACTTCAAGTTTTAGATGATGGACACTTAACGGATAGTCTTGGACGTAAAGTTGATTTTAGAAATACGATTATTATCATGACCTCTAATGTTGGCGCAAGAAAGCTTAAAGATTTCGGTACTGGTGTTGGATTCGGAACAAAATCTCAAAAGCAACAAGAAGATGACAATACTAAAAAAGTCATTGAAGGTGCACTGAAAAAAGCTTTTGCTCCAGAATTTCTTAACAGAGTTGATGATGTAGTTATTTTCAATGCTTTAGAAAAAGATGATATTAAGAAAATTATCAACATTGAATTAGAGAGACTTTTCTCTAGAATAAATGATGTTGGTTATAGTTTTTCTTTGAGTGAGTCGGCTAAAGAATTTATCGCTGAAAAAGGCTTTGACAGACAATATGGAGCGAGACCTCTTAATAGGGCGATTCAAAAATATATTGAAGACGCCTTAGCAGAAAAGATAATCAATTCATCTATTGTAGAAGGTGATACTTTGTATATGGACTTCGATAAAGAAAAAGATGAGCTAGTGATAGAAGTTCAAAAAGCAGCTAATAAGGAATCATAATTAGCATTAAATTACAAAAAAGCTCCCTTAAAGGAGCTTTTTTATATTATGTAGATTTAAAATCAATTACAATTAAAACCAATGAAAGTCACTAAAACGACTTGGATATATGTTATTGCTGCACTCATTACCATATATGGTATTGTAACTCGTCAGTTCATATTCTTATTGCTAAGTTTTCCTTTAGGTATATTCTATTATACTAAAGGAAACGATAAGAAAGACTAATAGTTAAATATTGATTAAAGCAATTTATTTTTTTGACTTAGACTGAGTTTACCTCTACATTTATTATAAACAGTAAAAGATGAAAAAAAAAGATACATTATCCGAAACAATGAATGCATTGAGAGATAAAGGTTATATAGATGATCTAAATCTTCTTGATGACAAAATTGAAAACCGGTCTAAAAGTAAAAAATATCCTATTAATGAATTTGAAGTTGATGAATATTTCAGATTTGAGGGTATGGCAAATCCAGCTGATAATTCCATTTTATACGCTATAAAAACTTCAGATGGACATAAAGGAATGCTAGTTGATGGTTACGGAAAATCCGGCGGTCAGGTATCAGAAGAAATGATGAATAAATTGAAAATTAAATAAACAATAATTATATGAATTACTTAAACTTAGATAAAAACAAAACTAAAGATACGGTCAAGGAATTAAATATTCTTTTATCAGACTATCATATGTATTACCAGAAATTGAGGAATTTTCATTGGAATATTGTGGGTCATAACTTCTTCGATTTACATGAGCAATTCGAGGTCATGTATGATGATGCTAAACTCAAAGTTGATGAAATAGCTGAGCGAATTTTAACTTTAAGATCTTATCCAGAAAGTAATCTTTCAACTTATTTAAAACTATCTAATCTGAAAGAATCGACTTCGGACAAAGAAGATGTTGAAATGGTTAGTGAGCTTTTACATGATCATGGTTTTATTATTACCCAGATGAGAAAAGTTATAGAAGTTGCAGATGCTAATGATGATGAAGGAACAATTGATTTAATTGGTGCTTACATCAGAGAGCTAGAAAAAACAAGCTGGATGCTTGACGCTTGGAATAACAAGCTAGCAGACAAATAAAAATGACTAAAGTTTAATTTTAAAAATTTTAATTTATGAATTATCTAAATTTAGATAAATCAAAAACTAAAGACACAGTAAAACAATTAAATATTTTACTTGCTGATTATCATTTATATTATCAAAAATTGAGAAATTTTCATTGGAACGTTTCAGGTCATAATTTCTTTGACCTACATGAACAATTTGAAGATATGTATAATGATGCAAAAGTTAAAGTTGACGAAATTGCTGAACGGATTTTAACTTTACGTTTTCAACCAGAAAGTAATTTTACTCAATACCTCGATATATCCAATTTATCTGAAGTTTCTTCAGATATCGAAGATTTTGAAATGGTAGCCGCTTTGCTTAGAGACCATAGCAAAATCATATCTCAAATGAGGATTACTATAGATGTAGCAGATAAAAATGAAGATGAAGGTACCATTGATCTTGTTGGAGCTTATATTAGAGAGTTAGAGAAAACAAGTTGGATGCTTGATGCTTGGATAATGAAAAAAGAGGAAAAACAACATTCT